>Ga0209674_100152_pt1 | contig 94514 bp, 82 predicted proteins | sample AraplaCvi_mMS_r2_FD_184279 | JGI IMG/M metagenome (GOLD analysis project Ga0209674, IMG submission 184279) | Arabidopsis root microbial communities from North Carolina, USA - plate scrape CL_Cvi_mMS_r2 (SPAdes) (version 2) | ecosystem: Host-associated > Plants > Roots > Endosphere | place: USA... | reverse complement strand
TCCGCCCTACATGTTCGGCGAGATCGAAGAATACGAAGCAGCGATGCAGTTGATCGCACTTTGCCATCTGCTTCACCGGTGCGATTTGCTCCCACGGTTAGCTGCCATGCTGGACCCGTCGTACCGAGCGCAGGATACGCTCTACGAGGATCTGCTTGCCTACGGAATGGACGGTCGGGTTGATGTGGACAAGTGGTTCCACGAACCGTACCGTGACTTGATCAACTCACTTTACAGCGATACAGATGAACTCGGTATCTCGTTAGTCGTGTCGTATTTAGACAAGTGGTATCCGGCTATGCGTTCTGCTTCGTGGCACGACAGCCATCTCAAAGCAAACGAGCAGGAGGGAGGGGCGTATGTTGGCTATTGGGCCATTGAGGCTGCGGCAGCCACGTTCCTACTCGGGCTGGATGATTCGAGCTACCACGACCATCTGCTGTATCCCAAGGACTTGATCGATTTCGCGCGCAGCTTCCAAGCTGTCGAAGGCGAGGACGATGGTACGGACAGACTCAGCTTGCGTTGCGAGGCCGGTCAGCCTTGCCCGAAGACCGGCTATTGGATCACGCCGGCCAAAGCAGCATCGCGCCGGTACTTCCAGCACGGGGAGACGATGCCCGAGGTGCAATCCGACTACGGTTCGACCATTTGGCAATGGGATGGCGACCAGTCTGATCCGAAACTGTAGTGTTTTTTCAGATCACGGCGCACGTCAGCGTCGATTGACATCTGAGCCTTATCCTTCCAAGCGACGTGGCCCGGAGGACTCCGTGCCCGATGCTAGGCTGAGGGCTTCAACGGGCGGGTCCGCGAGAATGAGCGAAGTACTTCATTAAGGCTGGCCGGCTTGCGTGAACCTGGGAAGAAAGTACTCGTGCTGCGCCTCCACCTAGGGACGAGATAGCCGGATTCCTTTTTCTCGTGTTGACTGGATGCTGGTGCCATTGAATACTGTATAAATATACAGTATTTCGAGAATAGCAACACTGGCCTTTGCGACACCGCGATGTAAGGAGCTTTTTTCCGGGGGCGCTTCGAACCAAAGGATGGAGTAATCCAACTCTGGAAGCGTGGGTCTGCTGTGGGAAATCTACCGTCCACAAAGCATCGACGGGTACGCGTACTGCGTTCTCATGCTCGCTCGCATGCTAGTCGCGCGGTGAGTCAAGGCATCGAAGGGCTTGTGAATTCGCGCGGTATCCGAGTGCGTAGGCGTGGCGTGACAAAGTCGAGGAACGCTCGCAATTTCAGTGGTAAGGGAGCCTGTCCTTTGTGCACGAGACTGATCGGCAATGGCGGCGATTCAAAATCGGCGAGCACGATGCGAAGGGCGCCGGCCTGTACGGCGTCCGCAACTTGGTAGGCAAGCACATTGATCAGTCCTACACCTAGAGTCGCTGCCGCGATGCCCGCCTCCGCCGTATTGACGGAGAGACGCGAACGAACCGACACCGGCCGCTCTGACTTGCCGGAGCCAAATACCCAGGCACGCTTGGATGCGAGCACCTCGAAGGTAATGCAGTCGTGCCTGGCAAGATCGTCCGGGTTGGCTGGTACCCCATGCCTTGCCAGATAACGGGGACTTCCGCAGATTACGCGACGTACCGTTCCGACTCCTATCGCCATTAGCGTGCTGTCTGGCAATTCACCGATCCGGATGGCGGCATCCGTGTTCTCTTCCATCAAATGCACGACGCGATCCGTGAGCACGAGGCGGACATTGATCTCAGGGTAGTGCGCGAGAAACTCCGCCACCAACGGCACCACATGCAAGCGCCCAAACACGATGGGTGCCGTGACGACTATCTCACCTTTAGGTGCGGCGTATTCGCCCGATGCCGCTCGCTCAGCTTCTCCAATCTCTTCAAGAATGCGCCGGCACGCGGCGACATATGAGGTTCCAGCTTCGGTCAGCGAAAGTTGGCGCGTCGTGCGGTGGAGCAGACGTGTTTTTAGATGCGACTCCAGTTCCGTTACCTTGCGGCTGACCGTTGCCAGCGGCGTCTTGAGCCGACGCGCGGCGGCCGAAAGGCTTCCCTCATCGACCACGGCGACGAGGATGGACATAGATTCGACGAGATTCACTCAGTCTTCCAAGTGGCGGAAAGATGATTCTCAAGTTTGATGGATTCTCCTGTTTGGTGCAAGGACGTATCGTTCGAGGCTGGTTACGGCTTCACGGCATGTCGCCGCAAGCAAGCTGGGATTGCTTGAAAGGAGGAACCCATGAGCGACCTGTCTATTTCATCCGCAAGTCCGCCAACGCCCGCCGTCGCGTCACGCGGCAAGATTGTCATGATGGCGATCATCGCGGGTGCGGTGGTCACCAATGTTTATTGCACCCAGCCGATCCTGCCGTTGATCGAAGCGGGCTTCGGGGTTGACTTGACGAAAGTCGATCTCGTCGCCGCTGCTGCGTTGCTTGGTTTCTCGACAGGACTGGCGTTGCTCTTGCCACTAGGTGACCGGTTCGACCGGCGTAAGCTCGTGCTCGGCCAGATCGCACTGGCCTTCGTGCTGGCGATCGCGGCTGCAGTCTCGCCCAACATCTGGACGCTAATCGCAGCTTGCTTTGGTCTTGGCATGGTCAGTTGCGTGCCGCAGCAACTCGTGCCGTTCGCGGCAGTCATGTCGTTGCCGCGAGAGCGCGGACGTTCGGTCGGGACCGTTGTTAGCGGCATCATGGTTGGCATTCTGCTCGGCCGCACGATTGCAGGCCTGGTTGGTTCGGCTTATGGCTGGCGCGCAGTTTATGGAATGGAAGCGGTATTCATGGTTCCCGTTTGGATCGCAGCTGCTGCGCTTCTTCCACGCGGCGTGCCCTCCACGAATCTTTCGTACGGCCGACTGCTCGCTTCACTCTGGCCGTTAGCGCGGGACAACCGCACCATTCGTGAAGCAATGATTGTTCAAGCGCTGTTATGGGCTTGTTTTAATGCCTTTTGGGTGAACCTCGCCTCGCTCCTTGCGAGCGGGCCGTGGCACCTCGGCAGTGCCTGGGCTGGTGCTTTCGGCATCGTCGGTGCGGCTGGTGCGTTTGCCGCTTCATTCGCCGGCCGCGCATCAGATCGGATCGAAACGCGGACTGTCGTCGCTGTGAGTATCGGGATCGTCACGATTGCGTATCTGATTTTCTTCGCGGCCAACGTCTCGCTCACAATGTTGGTGATCGGCGTCGTGGTACTCGACATCGGCGTGCAGGCCGGCTTGGTCTCCAACCAAACGCGTGCCTTCGCGGTCGATCCTAAGGCACAAGGTCGCATTAACAGCCTGTATATGACCGCAACTTTCTTTGGTGGCGCCGCCGGCACGGTGGTCAGCGGCTGGCTCATGAGCCACTTCGGCTGGACGGGCATCGTCGCCTTCGGTATTGCGCTTGGGCTCGCCGCCTTTGCAATCCATTTCATTGGCGCACCTCGAAGGACGGGCGCCATCGGCCTCTGAATGCCGGGGATGTGGGCTGGGACAAGAGTGGTGAAGTTGGCAACTGTTGGAGTGCCATCAACCTCAAGGGATATAGTCGAGGCGTCGACTTGCAACATTTGATGCCATGTCCAGGTTGGGAATTGAACACCAGAACGGTCTAATTTACGAAGGGCGTGATCATCCAGGCTACCTCACGGTGCCCACGCCTATTGTTTCGCAATGTGCACTCATTGAATCCTCGGCAGACCTTGAGACGTTGCCACGTGGGATGGCGGGCGCAGACTCATTTCGCTGGCTCTTCAGGGAAGACTCATTCGACCCCGTGTCCCGAGTTCGTCGGGGCCGCGTGTTCCAGCACTTCAGCGGCGGTAATCGGGAGTGGGTCTACGTCGACGCGCATCCATTCTTGCCGTCAGATTTGGCTCGAAGCAGTGTTGACGGTCGATTGCGTAAGGAGATGACCGTCTTCATTCATTGCACCGAACTCGTTTCACGCCAGGAACGAGGAGAGGGGCTGCAGCTTGCAATTGGCCACGCGGGTGCGTACTCACTTTGGCGGATTCTGCAGACTGAGCAGACGGTCAGCCAAGACGTGCTGGTAACGCTTCGGGCGGAGTCGGCGTACGGCGTTTTACCCGCTCTCGACGTGACCAAAATTCCTGAGGACGGACAGCAAGCCGTCACGGAGGCCTACGAGCGGGTCATGAACGTGGCATATCGGGACTCGCCGACGTCGATTGTTGACCAGTGCCGTAACCTCTGTGCGGTTCTCAGTGCGCGCTGGCTGTATCAGCTAACGGGGGATGCGAAGTTGCTGCACGGAGACCTCGGAGGGGCGATATCAGCAATCAAGAATCACTTTGGCGAAAGGGGGCACCGGCTAGTCCGCGCGTCGCTTGAGACGGTGAACCTTCTGCATCCGCGAGGGAAGGACAACGAGCGTGAGCGATATAGCTTGCGAGCGGTATGGAATGCGGACGCTGAGCTTGCTTTGCACGCAACGGGATTCGTGATTCGAGAGATTGGCTGGGGGAAGTAGTCCCGCTGCGGGGAGCATGGAGAATTTGCGGATTGGTGAAGCTGCCTGGCGATTAGCTATCTGAACTGGGCTGTGAAGGGGCGGCGAGCTAAAACTCGTAGCTATACCTTTTATGCGTCCTGGAATCAAATGCTGGGGTGCGACCAACCCAAGTTAGGAGAATTTTCCATGAAAAAAAGTATCGCCATTCTATCTAAGCACGCTACTGCATCAGGTCTTTCAGAAATAAAACGTGATGTTGTTGGTTTCTCAAAAACTATGGCCTTGGTGACCATAGTTTGCGCTTTTCTCATCTACGTGGTTTCTAACTACTACCCTCAGTTTGGGTTGCTGAAGGGTAGCGTTTGGAGTCTTGTGCGGTCTTCGCTAGAGACATTATTGATGGCTATCGTTATTTTTTTGGTCCTTCGATGTACAGCCAGGCACCGTTAAGAAGGGCGAGTACTGAAAATGGCAGCGCGATATTTCCTGCTGAGCCAAAGCCGCCAAATAGAGAAGCCAGACATCCGAGTGTCCCGCCGATGAGGGAGGCCCACTTCATGATGCTATTTATCAGTTTGTACATTTATTTCCTTGCTTGGTCTCAGTCACGCCGAACCCGAAGATATGTTGCTTCAACCGCTTGGGTGGATGTGTGTTCCATTATCGACGCGTAGGTGCATATCTTTAGTACGGACGGCATCTTCTGTACGGACGACCTCGACCAGGCCGCTTCGACCTCTCGCAACGAGTGGCGCCAGGCGGCTCTGATATTCCTCGAGCGTATGTGTCTGGCTTTCGCAAACGGTCAAGGGTGCCGCCATCGACGGCAAATCTTCCCAGTAGCGAAAATGCAATGCCGACGAGCCCGCTAGACTCTGTTTGCGCTGAACAGCTTAGAAAATGTCACCCCGGGCAGAAGCAAGGGACGGCGACCCGACGAGGTAGCGATTCTTTGCTTTTGCATCCCCGTGCAGGGTCGTCTGTCGTTTTCTGAAATTAGTCTGAAGCCAAATTTAATGGCAACCCCCATTACGTAGGGTGATGGGGGTTTTGTTTTTTGGAAACAAGACAGATTCGGCCAGCGTGGCTTCATTCTCGGCCAAATCCCATATTTTTTTTAGGATTGGCTTAAGAATATTGCCGTGGCAGCCGATAGAAATCGAGCCGGGTAGGTGCGATTTTGCCCCGGCGTCGAGTGCGATGGGCTGTAGCTGGCGCGTCGATTATCGACGGATGCTGAGGATGTTCCAGGGGGAGACACAGAGCTTGCCGCTACTAGTGGAGCGGAGTCGGTGACCATTCAGGTAGAACTGTTGGGTACTGTCACCGCGCAAGGCCAAGACAGAATTTTTGCAGTCTTCTTTCCTCATGAACCAGTTGACGAATTTCTCGTCAGCCCATGCCGGAGGGCCGCTAGCGCGGTCAATTGTTGGCAAGGGAAGAGCTGAATTTTCAACAGCCGTTTCCTCTGGACCAGCGTTTGCCATTAACGGAATGCCGGTACATAGGGTGGCTAGCATCAAGGCAGTAGCAAGATTTTTCATGAGTACATCGAAATAGACAGTAGGAACCAGTAAAGCAATGGAATTTATCCGTGTTCGGAAATCGACGGCCTTCTTTGTGAGGTTCTTCTTCGTCGCGTGCGCGATGGTGTTTTTTGCAGGTCGAGCTTCTGCTGCTTCGTTTGACTGCCGGAGGGCTAGGGTGGGAGTGGAGCAAGCTATCTGCTTCTCTCCGCAGCTGTCACAGCTGGACGAGTTGATGGCCTCGCTGTACCAGGCGGCGTGGGCTGGCACGGTTGACAAGCAGTCGTTGCGGCAGACCCAACGCGATTGGCTGCGTCTTGTGCGAAATCAGTGCACAACCGAAGGGTGTCTGCGGATTGCGTACGGAAATCGTATCGGGCAGCTGCGTTCTGGGGCCTTCGAGGCATGGGCGCGGGACTCGGGGTTCGATAGCGCTCTTGCTGCCAGCGCTGGACAACCGGGCGGCGCCAACTATCTTCAGGCGAACCCTGCCGATGCGTTCACTCGTGATTGGATGGCCAAGGCGCAGATTCTTGAGTATTCGCTCAAGCGTGCATCACAGTGGGTCGCATTCAACGGACGGCTTAGGGTGATAGCGGCAACTTGTGGTCAACAGAATGCTTTCTACTCTGCTGCGCGAGGAACCGTGGTTATCTGCTATGAGCTTGTGACGCGACTGTTGGCGGAGGCGCAACAGCGAGTGTCCGAAGGTGGCGATGGTAGGCGCGAAGCAAATCGCTTGTTCATGGCGGTGCAGTTTGCGGTTGTCCACGAGCTCGGGCATGCAGCGATTGCACAGGTTGCAAACTACGCTTCAATGGGGAGAGAGGAGACGGAAGCGGATACCTTCTCGTCAGTGGTACTGCTGAATGGACTCTCCACAGAAGGAGTTGTAGACGCGATTTGGGCGGTGCGCACGCTTACTTCCACCTTTACGCCGGCATCTTTCCAGTATGAGAACTACGCCGACGCACATGAGCTCGGTCCTCAACGTATGGCGAATTTCGCGTGCCTTGCAGGTGGCTCGTCCAAGGAGATTCTGCCGAACCTTATTGGCTCCAATCTGGTCACGAAGCAGCGTGGACCTGCTTGCGCAACTGAGTGGTCGCGGGCCCACCGAGGAGTTCTCGCTCTGTCGAAGCAAGCAAGCGTAACAGCTAGCCGCTAAGCATCGCAGTTAAATACCTCAAGCGATTGTTTGCGTATTAGTCGCGCGCAGCCAAGCCTGGTGGCGCGCGAAGTGCCGCCAGAACATCATCATGAGACAGACCAATCCGCATGTGATTTTAATTTGAAATGTTGTGTCCGTGAAAAAGTTTTTTGTCGAGAAAAAAGGAGCGACGAAAAGGTGGAGCCAACAAAGAATGTAGAGGGAATTTACGATTTTGTCCGGAACGCTATCCGGGCGAAGTGTAGCGATGCGGAGTGGCAGGTCTTTAGGCATATCGCCTCCATGGAGATTTCGGGGTGTGTTGTTGGTTTATGTATGCTGTCCATTCATTTGTTTGCGGCGAGGCAATTTAATAAAAGCGTCGGCCTCCATTTTTTTGAGCATCTATCATCTATAGATAGCGAGTTTATACTTGCCGGGCTTGCTGCGACAGGCATTCTATTATTTCTATCCGGTTGGGTTTTTGAAGAGCTAGCGTACCTATATGTAGTCAAACCGTGGCTAGAGCTCATCGCGCACTCCTTTGCGCTGTTAGCGGGAGCTTCGGTGCCCATCGGAATTGGTCATGGGCTTGGTGCTACGAGTGTCGGTGCTGGATTTGGATTATCCATTGCTCTGTTTGTTGGAGGAAGTTTTATTGCTGTTTTTGTGAGTTTTTTGAATATTGGGGCGAATCCAGTGCAAATGTCTAAGAACCCTGGTTCTATCGAAACGCTCTTTGGAAATAAGGTATCGCGCGTTGTTTTTGGACTTGGTTCATTTCTCGCCTACTTCTTTCTTCGTCCTTGATGTTTGGATGTCGCTGGCCTACGGAGGCGTCACTGCTCCGTTCAAGCAAGTTTGCGTCACAACTGGCTGCTGAGTCAGCGGCATTTTTGATAAACAAGTTCGTACGACGGGATTGCAGGTACATCCGCATGGAAACAGACATCAAAGTTGCAGAACACGATTGGGTGCAGGAAGTTGACGACCGTCTGCGCAACTACTTTGACAATCGGGGGATGTTCTATAGGTCGTACGTGTCACGGGAGACCCGGCAGAACTTCTTTGACCTTGACCAGCATTGCGCGGATTTGGTTGGTTGCATCGGCGGTTGGCAACCCCTGCTGCTCGAGTTCAAGGTGCATCATGAGCGCGTCTTGCCGTCGTTTGAGAAGACGCAGCATGAAGGACTCGAGGTGTTGAACTCCTTTGGAATCCCCGTCCAGTATTGCTTTAACAAGCTTCCGGCGCCATCCGAAGCAAGCGACGAAGAGTTTCTAGACAACCTTCTGGTTTGCAAGGCCACGCCACTTCCTGGTAGGAGGCCGGCATTGACTCATGCGTCGCTGCTGCAACAGCTCAAAAGCGTCGGCACTGGTGTGCCACCGTCGCTCACACCCCTTGCCATATGTGATGCCAGGTTGTTCCCGAAGGCTCGATTGGGACAACTAAACACAGCACGTCTTCTGATTCTTGCTGATGGTCTTGTCTCAAATCTCTCAATTGAGGACGGGGTTGCGCTAGTTGGAGCTCTGCTGGGCAACAAGACTTGGGCGCGAGACAAGAACGTCTCGAGGCTGCGGCAAGACCTCGATGCACTGCTCTCAGAAAGGGACGAGCTGCTGAGTCGGCTCTCTGCGGCCGGATGGGGGACGGGGTTGGATGCTCAAAACGACGTGGCAGAGCAAGCCGAGCCAGCCCTCGATGAAGACACGAGAGCCAACGATAGAACTGGCCCGTCTTTCTGAATTTGGAACTGGTGCCCGTGTATCCATGAATGCGGACACCGCCGCTATGGACGACGGCTGGGCCGACATAGCTCGACAAGAGCTGTGAATTGTCTGGCCAGTCCGGTTAGCCAGATGAATAGGAGGGTAGACAGAAGGGAGGTACCTGCCAAGCCGCATAGCACCCATGCCCACTGATAACGCAAGAAGACGCCGACCAGAATGCTGTCTTTGATAAGAGCGTACGTAAGAAATGCGGACGTTGGCGCGAGCAGCGAAAAGACAGAGCCAAAATCCCAGAATAGCCGGACGAGCAATCGCTTTATTGGGGTAAAGATAGACATTGAGAGGCTGGGGCGTGAAGTTTAGCTCCTTCGTATAGTCAACAATTTTATTCAATGCACTGTTAAGTTTGTCTTTTTTTGGAGCGGTTCTCAGTTTTGGTGGATTGATTTTCGGATGTTCTCTCGAGTTTACTGGCTAGCATTGCGAGCATTTTTGAATGCAACGAGGAAATTTATGTCTTTGAGTGAGTTGATTAGTCTGAAAGGGTTGATTACGGTAACCGTGGGCAGCCTCCTGACAGTGAAGGCAATGCGTATCACATGGAACATAAGTCGAAACAATGTCAACATAAACGGTAGCTACAACAACGTAAATATTGTGGAGGGCGAGCTGTCTAAGGTTCGCCAGAGCTTCGCGCTCGTGTGGAATGTCCTCGCGGTCCTTTTGTTTGCAACGTACCCAATTTGGGGTGTGTCATATAACTCTGTTCTGACTACGGCCGCTGTTTTTGGTGTCCCGCTGTCGATAGTGGCACTCGTGGTCACCATCATGGGATTCGGTTGGAAGCGCATATCGGACCTGTGGTACGTCATTGGTGTCGCCATTGCTTGTTGGCTTGTTGTATGTGCGGCGCCGTACTTGCCTGACGCCGCTGAAAGCGCGCGACAGTTTGGTGTGATTATTGTGGCTGTGCGAGAGTACGGGCTGAGCGCGGTGACGAAATCTCAGTATGCTGGTTCCTATCTAAGGGCCTTCTACTATGGGCTGTCTGAGTTGCTTGGACTTGTTCTTCTCTTCCTGTCGTTTGGGTACCTCTTGTTTAGTTTTCTAAGGGAACGGTCGTTCGACGCTGCGTTGCGCCGAACCGGGCTTTACACGCTGCTCTGTGGCCTCGGCTATCTCCTCGTTGGAGGGTTCTTGGTCAATCAAGATATTTCACATCTTGAGGCGTTGTTTAGCGCAGCCATCCCTTTTCTGTATAACTAAGGAAGGGGGAGCGCCGATTGTCCTGCATCATCAGACCGATTCCTACGCCTGATATTCGTCCCAGTCAAAGTGCGTTGGAATCCTTTCGACAAAATTTGGGGGCCTACGAACCGGAGTTCTGGGAACTGGAGTACCAAGTAACGCCATATCTCAGAAATCTGCCATTGGACATGCTGATGCGGCGCTATATGGACTTGGTTCGCAACTTCAACTATTTGGTTTCGGTTGATAGATATGCCATACCAAGTCCGTCGTTCCTCAGCTCTTGGTATTGGCACCGCAAGGAGCATCAGACGCGCCTTGAGCTACACATCCGACGGATTCAGCCCCCGGTTGCGCCTCCGCAGGCTGTTTTTAGTGAGCCTGTCTCCGGTGAGCCGCGTCGACCCAAGTATCCAAATGCAGGGGATGTCCTCTATAAATATGCGAGCGATAGATGGGCGAGCGACCTGTTCTTGAGGGGAGAAACGAGGCTGTCAAGCGCCGGCTACTATGGTCGCTTGAATGGCGACGAGGCACGTCAGGATGACGAGCTGCAGAAGCGCAACTCTCTTTTTGGCCAGACTGTCACCGTGACGTCAGCAGATGGCCGGAACATTCCCGTCATTGGCGACGTGTCTGTTGCTCATCAAGGCCCCGACTACTACATGTTCTGCGTCGCTTGCGACTGGGACGCCCGGTTGTTGGACGAGTTTGATGTGGACCGCTGCGTGGTGATAACCAACACTGATGCGTTTGCAGACCGCATTCGCAGTGCGACAGCTGAGAAGTTGGATGGATGGCATTTCCACCACAACCCTGTTGAGTACTTTGACCCGCATGAGCAGCACCTGGGCGGATACATCAATCACGCGATGGCAAAAGACTTTCGCTTTGCCTACCAGCGCGAGTACAGGTTCGTCTGGATGCATCCGCAGGCGACCGAGTCCCGAGAGGAGCATCTCGGCATTTCAATTGGTGCCTTGGGTAACTGTGCGGAGTTGTGGAGCGCGAGCGGTCAAATCGCAGATTGATGCTCCTGCTGCGTCGATGGTTCTTGAAGTGCCGGCGGACGCGTTGTAGCGAACTGGCCGCCTCCATCAGACACGCGAGAATTTCGGCAAGCGGGACGGTCCTCAGCCATTCCACCGGCCCAGCGTCTTAGCAACGGCTTTGGCGAGGTCAGGTGAGCGGGCTAGAGATAGGCCGAAATAAAGGCTGGGCCACTCCGGACGGGGTCTTAGTGGATGCTCAATTCCGGGTCAAACACGTCCTGCAGCGGAACACCTAGGACCGCCACAAGCGCTTCTAGGTGGGCCAGGGAGACATTCTTCTTCCGGACCTCAAGCGTTGACACGTAGTTGCGCGATAGCCTCGCACTCTCCGAAAGCGCATCCTGCGCTAGCCCCCTAGTCGTTCTGAGCAGGTGCACGTTCCTGGCTACACGTTCGCGCAGCTCAATTGCTCCCTGCGTTTTGCGAGCTATGGCTGGCCCATCTTGAAATAGAGATACGGGGTCTACGCCTAAAACTGCGGAGAATCGCTTGATGGTATCTAGCGACAGATTGTTGACGCCGCGCTCGACCTGGCTGACTGGTTACGGTGACACGGAATGAGTCGTGCAAAGGCGTCCTGCGACAGACCGCTGTCCTCACGCAGCTGGCGGACGCGGTTGGCGATTCGAATGGGGACGCTTTCATTTTCGGTGACCATGGCGACCGGAAGCTTGCGGGAAGGCAATCCAGGCCAACAACTCGCTTTACGTCTCGATGCGCTGAATAGGCATCAACTTGTTACTGTGCTGTCGATGCCCGCGACAGCCCTTGCGCGCTGCGCGAGAGCGCGGTTACAAGTTCACCAAGGCAGCTTGTATCTGCTGCTGAAACTGCTCAGCATCGCCTAATGCATTGGCGGCGAGCAGTGCCAGCTTGACGAGAAATACTTGAGCCTTGTCGGGCCCGGCCTTATCAATTGCAGTAGCAAGCGCGTCGTAGACCGTTTCCAAGCCAACGATGTCCAGTGCGTCGTGAGGGGTATTCATTCTCTAGGTTCCTGTAGCTCTACTGGGGCAGGGCTGCGTGCAAGGCCGCCTGCAGTCGAATCGCATCTAAGGTGAGCCATCGCGCGCAAACGTGTTGGTCTGGGCGTAGAAGGTAAGCGGCGCCACTGGCCGGTACGCCATATCGTTGGCGAATGTGTCCGCTGGTGTCAGGTAGGGTCAAATCGGCGCTGTCCACGGCTGCGTCTGCGCCAATAGCAATTACACGGAGTGGCACGCCTCGCGCACGGGTCACTTCGATGACACGGCGGACGTCGTCTGGCAGGGCTGCGGTCTCACTGAAATAAAGGAGGTGAAATCCGCCTCCAAGATGGTCAAGCAAGAACTCATCGGAAGACAGGCGCACATTGAGTGCGGTCGCACCGTGGGAGGGGCCGCCATTGAACAGTGCGTTGTCGTCACCACGACTGTTCAGCGGGGAACTGGCATATTCGTGAGGCCGAGAGGTGCGCCAGTGGTATAGCGGCCGCACGAACTCTTCTGTCAGCGACAGCGAAAGTACCGCATCGCGTAAAAGCCGAAATCCTGTGCTGGGCGGGGTCATAAAACGGGTGCTCTTACCGGCTTCCTCGATGATTTCGCGGGCGGCGCCGACGCGTTCTGTACTGTAGTTCTTAAGCAAGGCGGGTCCAGCAATGCCTTTAATGACATAGGCAAGATGCCACCCCAGTGATTGGGCATCCTGGAACGCAGTATTTGCGCCGCGCACGCCAAAGATAGGCAGTAGGTGGGCCGCGTCACCCGTGAAGACGATGCGGCCGTGCACATAGTCTGGCAGCGTCAATGTGCGGGCCGAGTACACGGAGCTCCAGTCCATTTCCCAAGGCGTTCCCGCAAAACCGAGCATCGCCAACTGAGCATCAATGCGCGTCTTCAGAGATTCAGGTCTGAGTGCATCTTCTGGAGACTCGCCAGCCGGCAACTGGTAGTCGACGCGCCAAATTCCCTGGGGTTCCCGGTGCATCAAGATGGTGTTGCCGGGGTTCCAGTCGGGGTCGAAGAAAGCGAGCCGCTCTGTGGGCAGTGGGAGGTCAATCTTGATATCGGCAATGACGAATAGACCTTCATAAGACGCGCCTTCCATCTGCAGCCCCATGGCACCCCGAATGGTTGAGCGTCCGCCATCAGCCGCCACCAACCATTCTGATTCGAGCAGGTAGAGACCCTCGGGGGTGTCGACTTCCAAAAGGACGGATTCGGGCTTTTGCTCGACGCTGACAACCTTGTTGCCCCACCGGAGCTCAATGAGAGGATTTGTCTCACAGGCATCCAGCAGGAATTCCTCGAGATACTGCTGCTGGATGTTCAGCATGGGGTAGAAGCGGTCGTTCGCATCGTGCGGTGCTTCCATGCGGAATACGCGCTGACCACGGTAATAGGAGTTGCCGAAACGCCATGGCAAGCCGTGTCGGGTCATGCGCTCGGAGACACCAATTTGCTGAAGTATTTCCATCGACCGTCGTGTGAAGACGATGGCGCGGCTGCCTTGAGAGACCTGCACTTCTGAAGTCAGCACAACACTAGGAATGCCATGCTGTGCAAGCTCGAGTGCTGTCACCATGCCAGCGGGCCCGGAACCGACCACCACGACTTTCTTGCGTTCTTGCTGTGAATGAGATGCTGGTAACCAGGGCTCGAATACTTTGTAGTCGTAGTAGATGGATGAGCGTGCTTCCGTGATTGGTCGATGCATGATGCTTGATGCCAAGGGAGAGTTTGAAGGCGCTGACGTGCAGACTGGTTCAATGTTCCACGTGCTGCCGCTGTGGAATCGGAAGGAAAAGAAATATCGCGCACCCAACCACTAGAAGTGCTGCCGCGTAGAGCAACCCGGTGGTGAAGCTGTGCGTGAGGTCTTTTAACCAGCCAACAACGAGGGGATTCAGTGCCGAGCCCAGGTTTCCCATGGCGTTGATAAATGCAATTCCCAAGGCGCGCGCTTTCAGGCTCAGCAGGTGGTCCGGTGTCGTCCAGTAGATGGACATCGCCGTATAGGCTCCGGTCGAGGCAAGAGAAACTCCGAGCAACTGGATCGCCGGCTGGGTTGACCAAGCGGTCAACACCCAGCCGCCTGCAGCACAAAGCATTGGCAAGACGGTGTGCCAGCGGCGCTCCTGCGCTCGGTCAGAGCGTCGGCCCCACCAAATCATGCCGACAATCGTGCAGACCTGAGGAATTGTTGCAAGCAGGCCGATTGTCATATTGCTTGCCCCACCGGAGAAGCTCTTCACAATGAGCGGTGTCCAAACCGCCACCATGGCCAGACTATTGACCAAACAGAAGTAGGCAAGAGAGAACTTGAGGACGGTCGGGGAGGTTAGCTCCGCCCACAGGTTGCGCCGCGTCGTGGCGGTGGCGAGCTTGGTGTCGACTTGATTCTCAGTTGCCAGCAGCTCATTGAGGGTGGCCCGTTCAAGGGGCGTTAGCCAGGTGGCCTGGGCCGGAGTATCGGCGAGATAAAGATACACCGCGACCCCAAGGATGGAGGCGGGAAGTCCTTCGAGCAAGAAAAGCCACTGCCACCCCTTGAGACCATAGAGGCCATCCAACCCCAGGATGACGCCTGAGATTGCGGAGCCAAGAGCTGCCGTAGCCGGCATGGCAATCATGAAAAGGGCATTAGCTCGTGCACGATAGGCGGCTGGAAACCAGAGCGTCAGGTATAGCAGCATGCCAGGAAGGAAGCCGGCTTCAGCGATGCCAACCAACACACGAAACCAGTAAAGAGAAATCGGGTCTTTGGCGAACATGGTTGCGGTGGATGCAAGCCCCCAAGCAATCATCAGGGTGGCAATCCATCTTCGCGCGCCGACGCGAGCCAGTACAGCATTGCTCGGCATACCACACGCCACGTAGGCTAGATAGAACAGACTTGTCGCGATGCCGAATTGGGTGCCTGAGAGGCCCAGGTCCCTCATCATGGTCAGGCCCGCGAAGCCGATGTTGATGCGGTCAAGAAAGGAGACAACAAACAGCAGAAACAGGAACCAGAGCATGTGGCGTGACACCTTCGCCACAACGCGCTGACCTTCGATGCTGTCTTGTCTCGTCGGATCAATGGTGGTGTAGCCCGTTGCTTCGGATAGTCCGGTGGGTGCTCTCATGGGGCAGTCTCATGTAGCGCGTCCGTCCACGCGGAGCGTCGTATGCGCTGACTTTCGGCTCAAGGTCGACAAGAACGGAGAATTCCTGCCGCATCGAGATGGATTGGTTGTGTGCGCAACCAGTATGCGACACGCCGATCGCAACTTGCATCGGGGTTTCCACTGGTTGTGCGCACAACTATCTGAAAGGGAAGTCAGAAAAGTGAGCGGCATTCGACCTGCGGAAGCGTTGATAGTTGTGCAAGCAACAGTTAGGTCGTATAGTGGTTGCGCCTACAGGCCCCATTTGGTTGCCACTTGTGACTTCAAAAATTTCCTCTGTCCCGCTTGACCGGACCCTGACGCATCGCCTTCATACGTTGTCGAAGCTGACTGACCGCGTGACGCAGACGGCCTACGAGTCAGAAGTCGGCATTCCCATGCACGAGGGCCGATGCTTGGCGGCAATTGGCTCGTTTAGCCCCATGTCAGTCAACGATTTGGCACGATATGCAAACTTGAACAAGGGACAGGCGAGTCGGGCGGCCCAGTCGCTTGTAGAGCGGGGACTGGTACGCAAGGCTGTTAGCGATACTGATGGTCGCGGCGTTGTTTTGACGCTGACCCCCAAAGGGCTGCGCCTATGGGCGTACACGATGGCGCTTATCGAGAGGCGCAACGTGGAGATTCTTTCCTGCCTTAGTGCGACAGAGCAGGGAATATTGGACCGATTGCTAGACCGGCTTGTATCGCATGCGCGGGAGCGAATTGCAGAGCCGGAGTGATGGGTACGAGGACCTTTAAGCAGGGGAGCGTTGGCACGCGCCGCTGGAGGTCTTTTGCAAGATTGCTTTCTCGCGTAGTGCAGCGGCTCGTGTGAAGCCACACAACGCTCGCGGCTTCGGACCGCAGCGCAGGATGTCAGCCTACTCAAGATTTTTGGGCGACGTTTATCTGAGCCGCGTGGCAGGCGCATTGCGTTGATAAACAACTCCGTCAGGTCCCGTTCGACGGCGTTGTCACACCATGATTGGATGGGCGTAGTTCAGTTGCGTACAAACATCCCAGCCCGCACATCCTTGCTAAAGGCCGCCAGCCAGTCGTTCTCGTCGTTGGCTAAATAGACGCGTTTGACCCCCGTTGAGATGCGGCTCACAGCGACCCACTCGTACGCCGCTAGTGCGCGTTGGCTGATGCCATTTTCCGTATCAAGCGCGGTCAATACGAAATCATTCTCAGGTAGTCCGTGGCGGTGAAGTAGCGTGAGGAAGCTCACCCTCTCGGTTGGCTCAACGAAGAACAATCCGAGTTTCATTGTCAGCTCGCCCTAAAGGCAGATTTGCTGCATCTAGCGGTAGCGAATAATGTTGATTGCAACAATGCGCAAATTCGCTGCAGGCATTCGACCCCCCCAGTTCCACGAACCGAGCGTGGCCTTTGGGGCGGGCGCGACTGGAATAGCGAGTGGGATGTCAGAACGTATAGTTGATTGATGACAGCGCATAGACGGAAAGCCGTCGTTGAACGATGGGGCTGTTGGCAGCGTCGCCAAGGAGACCGGTTACCGAGATTGCGCTGGTAGTGGACCAGTGTGGGGCCAACTTATGCGTCCAGACGACTTTCGAGTCTGCAGCATACACACCAGCATGGCTGGAGTACTCCGAAAAGCCCGAGCTGAGCGACTGGGTGCCCGTCACGCCAAAGAATGTTTGGTTGTACTTCGAAGTGCCTGCAAGCACGCCAACATCTAAAGAAACGACATCCCGGTCAGACTTAACAAAATCGTACTTCATCGCCGTGCGAGACGTGATTCCGCGCTCGCGATGCGTGAGCGGAACTCTCACGGTTGAGGTAAATGAGAGTCGTGGGCTGAACGCGTAGCCCAACTGCATGATGCCAACAACTGAGCCCTTGATGTCACCCATGCCGCGAAGATGGTCTGAGCCAGGCAGACCCGTCCGATTCGCGTCAGCTCGCCCCAAATCGTAGCCAACTGCTGCGCTTCCGAAGAGACCACTGGGGGAAGCAAAGCGAGCACCGATTCCGTCGGTCGAACTTGCAAAGAACCAATCTTGTACAGTCACGGCGAAAACTGGAAGGGCGACCGCATGGTAGTCCTTACTCCCGAAATACTTTGGTACGGCTCCTGCCGCGATGCCAAGGGTGTAAGAAGTAGCGCTAGGTGAGGACTCGCTCAAAGGCTGATTGTCTACCGTGGCGGCGGAAGCAAAGCCAAAGGCGCAGCAACCGAGGAGTGCTAGAAGCTTGTGCATGAGATGCGTACAGACGGGTTGGTAACGCAGCCGACTATACGAACAAGCCCTCCTCGAGGTCGTTCATGGATTTGTGGAGATTTGTCTCCAAATGTCAAATCCGCTTCCCCTAAGCCTCCTTTGGCGCTCTCGCAATGCGCATGACGAAGCGCGCGCCTCCCAAGGTGGATGAGTGCTCGCATAGTGCTGAACCATCGTGTGCTCTGGCGATCTGCATAACGATTGCCAGGCCGAGTCCATACCCACCGGTCCGGCGGTCGCGGCTGGGGTCAAGGCGTTGAAACGGTTGGAAGACAAGCTCTCGTTGATTTGGGGGGACTCCTGGGCCGTCATCGTCAACGGACACGATGATATGGCTGTGCGTTCCACGGACGGATATGGTTACGTTGCTGCGAGCGTAGCGAATTGCATTCTGCACAAGGTTCGAGAGCGCGCGCCCAATGGCTTGAGGGTCACCGTCCACGGCAAGGGCGCCATCGAACTCTACGGTAACTGCGATGCCCGCTTCGCCTGCCTCTTCTCGCGTTTGCTCGATTGCAGCAGCGACAACGGTTTTCATGTCGAACGGTGTCCGGGTTGAGCCGGGGAGCAGTTGCTCCAGGCGGCGCAGTTCAAGAATCTCACCTACGAGCGATTCAAGTTCCTTGATGTCATCAGCAATTGCATCTGCTCGTACATGCACTTCCTTTGAGCTCGTGGATGATTTCAGTAGCTCTACCGCGAAAGCCATGCGAGAAATCGGAGTGCGCAGCTCATGTGACACAGCATTCACGAGATGCCTCTGCGCATCAAAGTACAGCTGGATGCGCTCGGCCATTTGATTGAATCGCTGCGACAGGCCCGAGATGTAAGAAGTCCTTGGGAGCTGCGAGCGAGCGGAGAGGTCACCATTTCCGAACTCCTCAGCAACCTCACTTAGTGAATCCAACTCTGCCCAGTGGCGACGGACCCATAGCAAGCTTGCTGCGAGCACCAGCGCTGCCACGATGGCGTAGGCGACATAGAAGAAAGCCTGCGTACTGAACTTGGTTTTTCCAATGCGAGCAGCCAGATTTGATGAGCCAAGGCGTAGGTAGAACGCATTTCCATCGGTCGCGAAGACCGGTAGGCCATTGCGCAAGTCAATGAGGTCTTGGCTATCTGTGACGTCCGTCGGCGGAATGGGTGCTAACGTTACTCTGTTTCTGCTGTGCAGATTCAAGTGGTCGATGACATCCGGCCACTCAGAGGTTGGATGAGAGAGTATCCGCTGCGAGAGTAGGTCAGCATATCCCTGGACGGCTTCCCGTTGCATCAGGGTGTATTGACTGTGGAAGATTCTTGGCAAGCCATAGTCCACCAACGCAATGGCGGAGAAAGTGGCAAGCAGAACAAAAATGTACAGTCGGAGAAGGAATCGCCGCACGGCCCGCTACCAGGCGGTAGGGCTTAGCAGGTAGCCCTGACCCCAGATGGTCTTGATTCGTTCGGGCGCTTCCAATGAATCTTCGAAGTGGCGCCTGAGCTTGTAGATGTAGTTGTCGACCGAACGGTCGAAGCCGTCAAAACCGAAGCCGCGCAGCTCCTTAAGAATATGGTCTCGGTCCAGCACGGTGCCGGCTTTGCGCGCCAGTACAAGAAGGAGGTTGAATTCCTTTGTGCGAAGCGGGACGGTCTCACCACGCCACACGACTCGACGGTCCTCCGGATGAATCTCAAGGCCGCCAATCTTCAGGTTCTCGTGCTGGATTGAGATGATGCTTCGCTCACTACGTCTCAACAGGGCGCGAACTCGCGCCAGCAGGACTCGCGGCGCGACGGGCTTCGATACGAAGTCGTCAGCACCCAACTCTAAACCTACAATCTGGTCGTAAGGGTCTTTACGCGCCGTGAGCATGAGAATCGGAACCGAGGAGATTTGCCTTAAGAGACGGCATACCTCCATCCCGTCCAGGCCTGGTAGCATTAGGTCCAGAATCACTAGGTCTGGTTTCAGTTCCTGATACACCTCAATGGCTGCATCCCCGTGATTGCACGTGGTGGTGGCGATGTCGAAATCGCTCAGATACTCCGAGATAAGTTTCGCTAGCTTCTCGTCATCCTCAACGAGTAGCAGTCTGTGCTTCGTACTGTGCATCCCAAAACCCATCGTCTAGGCCGTCGTGCGCGTACCGAGTCTGGCGGCCGCAGGCGCCGCGCCATCTATGGATGGCCGGCACCCGGTATGCATGGCCGCTCGATGGAATCTCCGTGGTGCATTCTCTGGGAGCCAACGCGTCAAGCGTTTTATTGTGTTTAGTACGCTAGCAGGCCGCAAGCGGCTGTGTGCCGGCATCCACTCATATGGCTGGGTTTACTGTCGCTTTGGCCGACTTTGAGTGTGCATCGATTGAGAGGTAGAGCGAAGGATGCTCAACGAATTCGTTTCCCGGCTGGTCCTTCGACATTCTTGTCGAATGTGCCCGTCGGCGGGACGTGCTCGCGATATGCTTGCGGGATATCGCCCATTCTGCGGGCCCGTCTAGCAATCTAGGTTGACTTATACAAAGGTGGCCAGCGTGTGGAAATTTTCCGGAGATATTCAGTACACGTGCGATAGCTGCGGAGACCAAGGAGACGTCGCGGTAGATGATTTTGAGGTCAACTGCACCGGCGGCTCTGAGCGGTCTATGGGCTCGGAGAGCATTTACGAGCTCACCTACGAGTTTGAGTGTCCCAACTGCGACCAAGAAATCTCATTGATTTTTGAGGTATCCGAGTACCCCGTTGAGTTTCTCAATTTTGTCCTCAACAGGTCCTCTGGTGCGGAGACGACTGGCGAGCCGGAGCTGAAGCATCTGCGCCCAATTTATAGTGCAGAGGATGTGCTCAACTTCTACGAGTCAATCTCGGAGCTGGTGTCTGCGCTAAAGAACCACCCGCATCTTGTACGCGAGATTACCGCTAGGGAGTTTGAGGAAGTGGTCGCGGAAGTTTTCAGGGATAGAGGATTCGTCGTCGACCTAACAAAGAGAACCCGGGATGGGGGCAAGGACATCATCGCCATTCACACCGATGCTCTCGGCATTCCGAGCAAGTACTTTATCGAATGCAAGCATTACGCAGAGGACAACAAGGTGGGCGTCGGAATCGTCCGGGAGCTGCAAGGCGTGATGCATACAAAGGATGGTCCCAATAAAACCATTCTGGCTACCACGTCGACCTTCACCTCGGATGCAAGGAAGTTCGTCGAAAGCGAGGCCTCGAGCAAGTGGGACATGACGCTTGCCGATTACAACGACATCGTCGGTTGGCTGAGCGACTATCGGAAACCTAATCCCTGACGTTGTGCTGCTCCGCTGCCACTGCACTACTCGACCCAAACGACGTCCACTTCTCGCAGTAGGTGGCCTGCGAGAACGTAGTCCCCCAGCCGCTTTGGGGGATTCAATTTAAGCGTCTCCCTCACATAGGGACTCTATACAGTAACGCTGCGCTACTTCCGACGATTCCGCCGCTTCGACGCTTGTGCCATTTTTGCCCGATTTTTCTTGGTCTTTTCTTTCCTGCTTTTGCCCTTCGAGGCGGGGCGATTTGGGTCAGAGTGCGCGAACTCAGGATATTCGGTTGCCGTTGCCCGCTGGAGTTCGAGGTTGTGTGGAAGAATGCCGAGTTCCGTCCTGTACCTCTCGGCTTCAGCCCTGACCTCTTCGTTGAAGTCGTCCGCAATGTAGACGAGCAAGTCTTCTGACATCCCCTTATAGGTTCGGTCGGGATGGTCCAATGCGAGGCCGATGAAGGTGATGCCATCAGGGCATTTCAACTTTGCGCATCTGCAGTATGCGTGGAGGACTGCAACCCTGTGTCTACGATACTCATCGTAAGTTTCTGCTTCCGACTTTGGAGCAGTCAGGAACACATAGACGATGGTCGGGTCTTGTTCAGTGGTAAATAGACGTACGCGCCTGAGGCCCGTGCCGACGGCAGCCTGCAAGAACGTACCGAGTACCCCGACGAGGATGCGCCTTCGGAAGCGAGATTCTGCGGCGAGCAGCCGGAGCGCTTGCTCTGTCTCATGGTTGGGCTGTTGAAGGTCAGGGGCGGTGATTTGAGGCGAGCCCATCTGGATGAAGCGTTCAACTATTTCATCCCAAGCGTAGCTTGGCCTATCCAGTTGCTTCTTGGCCAAGTACTCCGGCCGTTTGTGCAGACCCTCAAAGTGAGACTCGTCGAAGAAGACGGAGTCAAAATTTTTGCCTCTAGTAGACGGTGGCAGAAAGCCACGTCCTTTTGGGTCCCCATTTGTCAGATAGGCGGCGACAAGTTGCTCCTCTCCTGTCGCATGAACCACCATGCTGGGGGACGTTAACAGTGCCTCCCGGTCCGTCAGATAGTCGATGAAATCTGTGACCGTATCCATCTCGGTCATGACGACGTTCAGCGCGAACTCATCGAAGACATGGACGAACGCCTTCGCGGGGGTCACATTCCCAACGGTAAAAAGACTCTGCTCGTGGGCCCTGGCGAGAACGCTAGTATCGATTTGCAGGGTGCCCAGGCTCCCTTGAAAGTGCTTCGTGCCGGCCTTGAAGCTTCCTCGCGCAACCGCCACGAGATGAACGCGCGCCTGAGCATTTTCGGGGATGCCTACTGGTAGTGGTCTGGTGCACTGACTATCCAGAAACACACGATTTGGAAAGCGTTGCAGCCAGCTCATGGCTCCGTGCAACTGCTTGGCCGATTCCGCTATCGCGCGCTTGTACCAGCGTGACCAAGCAAGGTCTACGGGCTTTTCTTCCTGGAACGCGACGTCCTTGTCGGAGAAGATGACGACGTCATTCCCGAACACTACCAGCACATCTGCAAACTCCTTGGCACTACCACGACCATCTCGCATATCTTGGTCGGTGTGCAAATTGGCATGCGACCACAGGCTGAGGAACGACCGCCGGCACAACCGGACAAGATAGCGCTCAGATTCATTTACTCCTTCGGCGGTGGATAGGTCGAACACCCCCGTGTATTCTTTCCCTGTTTCCACCTCGCCTCCGTTGTACTGGGCAACCACGTTCGCCTAAGCCAATTCCGTAATCCTGGTGTCGCGCTCTAGTAGGTACAGTCGATGACGAAGGGCGTTACGGTGGTCTCTTCTGTAGAGGCTGCACTGCAGGCGGTGGTGACCGTGCTCACGCAAGCTTCGAGTGTCTCATCCGGAATGAGCCTGCTCGTATCCTTCTTCCTGTAGTCGCCTTTAGTCCACCTTTCGCACATGAACCACATGACGAGGTAGATGCCTGACGAGGCCTTGTATGCCTTCATGTAGTTGTCGCGCAACTGCGAGGCAGGAGCTGTTAGCAGTTCCTTGTTCCAGCACCCCTTAACCTCAATAACAAGGTGGAGGATGTTTCCAGGCTTGCTGCTCGTCGCGGGCGGAGAGAGGTCAACAAGGATGTCAGTTCGTTCTCCCATGCCCTTCGAGTTGTGCGACCGGACCTGTACCTCCCGGTTCACGATGGCGCCTTTGCGTGATAGGCGGTCGTTCAACTCGCTCGCGAGCCAATCACATAGTCGAGGTTCATGCTTTGGGCGCTCAGAGGTCTCGTCCCACAAGTGATAGACGGCCGGCAGAAGCGTTCTTGCTGAGATTTTATCGGCAATTAACTCAAGTTCTTCGACAACAGCATCATGCAACTCGGCTTCCGTTCTGATAACGCGGCCAGCCGCGATACCCAGGACACCAACGACTTCGGCAACCTCGTAAGGTAGCCATGATTCACGGGCGACCTTCTGCTCTGCCTCATGAATCAAGGAGGCAATCCAAGGGAGGTTGGGATGCCGTGCGGAGATTCTCTCCAGGGCAGCAATACCTGCAGCGTCCGCGCGGTTGCGCAAGTTGATGACGCAACAGGTCCGGAAATCCTGGATATGTTGCCGAGCCGTAATGAAGCCGCTAGCCTTTATGTCGTCGGCCATCGGATACCGCTTCTCGAGAATCTCGAAGAGCTCTTCTGTGACGGCCGTGTCGATTCGCAGGAGTGGTACATCCTGGCCCGCTACGATGATTTGCATCTCAGCCGCGAACAGAAACACTGCTTCCGGATGCGCTCGCAATCTTGTCCAGATATTTGTAATCAGCAGGTTGGGCGCGTGCCGGGCTAACAGCACCAACAGCTTGGTAGCAGAGGTAGCCGACAGGTCTGGACACGATTGAATGCGCTGAATCAGACTTTCAATAGCATGTTGGCTTTGTCGTTCAATGAGGAACGAAGCAAGTGTCAAAAAGCCTTGCTCACTGGCCACATGCGGAAGCATGGTTTCGAGTCTGTGAAACAGCGGCTCCGGCATAAAGCCGGTAACGAAATCAGGCAGGCGGGGTATGCCATCGACTGACAAGTGTTGCTCAAACAGTTCCGATAGTAGCGCCAGCACTTCGGCTTCAGCTCGCTCGAACGCCTGCCGCAAGAGCCCATTTACAGCCTCGCGCGGCTGCTCCTCTGGCAGATAGCGTGCCAGCCCGCGAGCCCACTTAACGACCAGTTCGCCAAATTCATCGGAGTTTGCGTGAGCAGTCGAGTGCAGGAACACGAGGGCTGCAATGCCCGCGTCCTCGTGGTTGTTCGTCTGGTTTACGCCAAGGGTAGCAACGGGACCCGCTTCACGCAGATATGCGAGAGCGATGCGAGTGAGTCGCCACTGAGTTCCGGCATCCAGTGTTGGCCACAGAGGTGATGCCGTAACCTCCAGATACGGGAAGAGGTAGTGCTCGAAGTGACCTTCATACCGCAGGTACGAGAGGATATGAACCCACTGCCACGTTTCACCGTCCTCAGCCCTTGCCAACGCGGCCGATAGTAGGTCTATGGACCGTTTCCTGTCTGGAGTTGGCTCAATCGGCGCACTATGCTTGAGTCTCAGGGCAAGCAATTCTCTCAGGCGGTCTGCTTTGGCGGACTCCAGGGGGACGCAGTCAACATACTCGGTGGCAATTTCAGCCAACAGTGGGTCTCGCTTCTCGGCATTCGGGCCGGCGGTACTGAGCACCCACTCGCGAACAATGTTGCTCTCGTAGGCATGCCAGAGCATAAGGTGGGCAACGATTCTCTTCTTGACTGCGGAACCAACCTCTTTTCGGTACGTATCAATCAAGTACTGCCCATCCGCGCTTGTGAGCAAGCCTGTGCCATAGAGCAATTGGCCCGCCGCAATTTCCGGGTCGCCGTCAGCAGCGTCAAGAATTGATTCCAGCAATCGCAAACGTCTTTCAGGATGTGTCTCGAGGTCAAGACCCTTGTCGAAACCGCGCTGCTCCCGCGCTGTCGAGAGGCTGTGGTGATTCGAGATAGCTAGCCATGCAGTCTTGCCAAGAGCGGACCATCCTTCGTCGTGGGACATGACGGCAGCAGCTGCTTTGCTAAACATGTGGGCGACGAAGTCCTCCCATGCGACGTCCAAGTGTTGACTCTGGAGATGTGGCTCGAGCCAAGCGAGAAGGGGGGCTATGTCCGATGCCGTCAGGTCGACGTTTTCCAAGTGGTGTAAAGCCAACGCGTACATGCCTGTGAAGTTTGCTCGCCGCTCTTTAGTGAGGTGACCAACGATGTCACGCACAGGGATTCCGGCTTCTAGTACACCAAGTAACGCGATGCCTCTCAACTCATCATCGGGGTCTTCGCTATGCTCTCCTGCTATCAGAGGCAGCAATGCAACTTTTGAAGCTTGAGAACCCGCTGCGAGAACAGAATTTGCCGCACTTTGTCGAACTTCGTAGTTCTCGGTCGTGTCTAGGGCTATGTCGAGTAGCACTGGGATATCGTCAACCACTCCGCACGAGCGCGCTACGTCTGCGGCGAACTGGCGCAGTGTAACAACGCAAGTACGGTCCGCAACGAACCCCTTCAGTTTCTCAGCCAGACCTGAATGATTTAGCTTTTGGTACGAGCGTATCAATCGACGGTCGTATATGGGAAACTTGTGTCGCTCAACCAGCACCGCAAGTTCATCGAAGACGGCAGCAATGTGCGTCTCATCCGTGAGCGATACGCTGCTGTCGAACACCATTGCTGGCTCTGCTTCCAGCACGAGCTTAAGCACTTCCGGGTTACCGTGTCCTAACCAAGCTGAGAGTTCCCGAAGCTGCGGTACTAGGCGTCCAGAGCCGTCGGCGAGACGGAGAGCGGTCATCACTCGTTTGACAGGGGCATTCAGCGAAGATATGAAGTGCGCAGCGAGAAATTCTGCGTAGGTCCGATGGGCGAAAACAAATACGCCATCCTCTTTCGAAACGAACACGCTGGACTGTAGGGTTTCCGCATACTGTTCTATTGATGCATGCCAATCGCCACTGCTGGATGAGAGAGGAACCGCCAGGAGTCGAGCCACATCCAGGCTCTGGGTCCCAGCGAGTGCAAGATTGCCGGTGTCGTCCAGCAAGATTTCTGCGTTGTTTGTCAGCAGCACGCAGGTTGCAATCAGACCAGCAAGTTGGAGCCGAGACTGAACGTTTTTGAGAAGAAGGCTGCCGCCTTCCAAGCGACGCTTGCTACTTTCTTTCAGAAGGGCGGCGCAGCCCCGCTCATACAACTCCCATCTGCTTGTCGAAAACGTGGCGCCGTCCTTGAACTGGGAAGTCAAAAATCCAAGTCCCAAGGGCTGCAAGGCGAGGCCGTGTGCGTCAGCATCGTCTAGCGCAGTGAAGAAGTTGTCTTCGTTGATATCCTCTTCTTGCAGACGGGTGGATATCTGCTGTCGAGAGTACGGCGCGATTTCAAAGACAGAGACAGATGGTTCCCTTGCGTCCTCCCAATGCCCACGCAGGAACTCTTCCAATGAATCTGGCCATGCCGGCGTGCGACAGGTCACAATCAACTGAAGCGTTTTGGGAGAGACATCGCGAAGCACATCCTCCAGCACCGTTTCCGCGCGCTTGATGTTGACCCGACATTCATCCAACGCGTCGAGAAAGAGTATGGAAGGAACACCTTCGATGATGCAGTCTTTCAAGACGCGACGCAGCTGGGTGTCCAGAAGCACTGCGTCGGCATATTTCCCTAGGTCGAAGCTAAGAACCTTCCGACTCGCATTGGTTTTCGCGCGAGATTGGAGCTGCTCGAGTTCGAAGGACTTTCCGGAGCCAGGTTCGCCGAGGAGGACAACGACGTCGGAGAGCTCCAGAAGCTCGTTCGTCAGTCTTACATGAGCATTCTGGTACCCGCGCCACTTCCCGCCCGCGAACACCGTATAGCCATGCTCGTCTGATTGGATGGGGCGCCCCCGTGGCGCCCACAGTCGTCCGCTCTCTGGCAAAGAGACGTCCATAGTCGTTCCGCCCTCTATTCTTCTTTGCGATGTTGTGGCGAGCCTAGCACCGAGTGTGCATGACCCTTTGCTGGTAAAAAAGAGAAACGTCAGGTCCTACGCGGACCTAGTTGGCCACTTGAGCAGCTATTCGGAAGGCTGTTGACGCTATCAGGCTCACAAGGTCGCCTACGCGATTTCAATGGAGAATCTGCTTTGCGTCATGCGCTCTGCTACGTCAGGTTTCGCAAGACATCATTTAGATGTGCACCTCCCTTCTCGGTCAATTGGAAGTGGGGCGTTTTCAGGTCATGAACCTCTACTAAGTCGCACTCTGCAAGGAGCCGTAGACCACTCAGCAGGCGGTCCGGCAGAACGTTGACAGCACTGACGCGTTTGGCCTTGCTCACACGTTCCAGTCCCATATCTCCAACAGCGATGCGGGCACGGCTGCTCTCGTTGGTCGTGCGCTCTTGCGCGACGTGGAAGTGCTGCAGCAGTACGTGGTGCTTGATGAGGTGAGCCAAAAACTCCTCGGGACTGGACTCTCGGAATTTCTCCAGTACAAGTTCGCGCAGAGCATCGAGTGTCAAACGCCCAGTGAAGGTTGTTCGCAATTTATAGCCCGCCTTGAGAAAATTTCCGCACTCTACAGCGCTGAATATCAATGCAAGATAGGCTTCACGCACAGCGCTTTGAATTTGGTTCTCTGTGGTGAGGGGCGATTCGCGAACCGCTTCAATGCCCGCGCGACGCACCTGGAGGTCAAGTTGGGAATGTTTGAGTCCGGCAGCATAGAGACTAAAACAATCCGCTTGATTCTTTTCAAACTGAGACGCCGTTTGAGCGACAGTATCTGAGTAGCCGACGGGCAAGACCTCACTGACAAGGCTTGCAATTGCTTCCGCACAGTCATCGATGTCGCGTGGGAATTTGTGTGCCGTGGCGTAGAGTATCCATTGCTCACACAAGCGAAAGAGCAGGTCGTGGCCCGCACGGAAGTACTGGCGCAACTGCAGTTCGGCCCACCATTGCTGGACTTGTTCTAACCCAGGTTCGACGATAGAGGTTCCATCTCTGGCTGTCCCGCGTGCCATTGCATATCGGATAGCCTCCAAGGAAATACCGGAAGTGTTGGATGCTGACGCGCAGCGGCTTTCTTCGCGAATGGCAAGCAAAGCCAAGCTCAGTGTTGCTTGTCGGTTGCCCCAGCCGATGGAGTCTTCTGTTGGGGCGTTCTTCGGGTAGTACTGAGCAAGAAAGGCATTCTTTTCCCGGTCACTTGGCTCTTTTAGCGACAACATTTTTGCCATGTCCAGTACTTCCTCATGCCGCACTTTGCGCCGCATTGGGTCGCGTAACCACTCGCGTCGTGCGTGTCTCCGGATGGCGTGCTCGTAGGCGTCAGCGAGACGTTCCCCAGCCCCCGTTAGCACGTAGGGAATATCGTCGTCATTCGCGCCATTCAGAAAGCGAAGGCCATTGAAAAGGCTGGGGCCATACTGCACTGCTTCTATATACTGCATGCCGTCTCGGACATCCAAATCCTCGTTGTCCTTGCGGTTTTGATTCGCCTTGGAAAGGATTTTCTGGAAATCCAAAATTACGGGCTTATTGTCCTTTGGAAACTTGCGGCTTGCTCCAGCGAGGCCCTGCAATTCTTCTTCTAGCCCGAACCACGTGAGCAGCAGTTGAATTTTAGCCATGCCAGCACGGGAAATTTCCCGCATGTCTGGGTCTTTAGAGTTGCGCCCCTTCGCGTGAATCTGACGGACCATCCAACAAATCGCGGAGTAGACGCGGATGTGGCGGACGACATTGTTAATGCCGGGTATAGCCTGTGCAATCAAGCGCTCGTTCGGGATGGCTGAGCCAAGAGGCTCATCTCCGGTCGTTGTCTCGATAAAGGCGGTGAAGGTCGGTGCCTGCAGCATCAATTGCCTCCCAATGACCGGGCGGCTAGCCCTCGGCGCTCTAGGGCGTTCCGCGTGAGGCCAACAAAAAGTGGCTTCTGGCAGTTTTTTCCAGCGCAAACAAATGCCGGCATTGTTCGAACGTTGTCCCTTAGAACCTCGCCAGCGAATTGGCAGAGTGGACAGGACGTTGAACTCCGGTTTACGAGGCCGATGATAGGTTTGTCTGTAGTATTGCGCTTGTCGTACAGTGCATTTAGCGCGCTGGCATAGGGCTCAGGAAACACAGGCCGACTTTCGAGAGTGGGCTTGAGAATTTCCTCAATCCACGGCACCACCTCGTCCTCCACTGAGGGCGCTGCAAAGATGTTCATGGCATGGTTGGCAACCTCACTACGGATGGGTTGCGGGATGATGTTGAACTCTCTTTGCTTCAGAGCTTGTTCCGCATAGCTCTGTACCTCTGCTGCAACGAGTGGCTCGCTACTCAGCGCTTCCAAATGGGAGCGCAACTCATTCAAACCGTCCGTGGGCAGAAGACCGGCCGCGCAGCAGGCAAGCAAACTGAACAAGGGCAGCAGTAGGGCGCGGTTGCGAGCGTCGTAGTCGAACGTCGAAAAGGCTCCCAACCATTGATGCAGAACGCGTAGTGACTCACTGGAGGTCTGGTTCGAAAAACCATACATCCGATGGTTGTACAGTGCTCGGGTCAATGCATCTTGTGCACTCGCGCGCACCATCAGTACGACGTGCTCGTCGTTCGGCGCACGCTGTACCCTTGGCCGGATTGCTTGAATGATTTTGCGTCGGCGAGTTTCATTCTTCACGCGAACCGCCGCTTCTTTTTCTTCATGCCGCCGCTGCTTTTCCTTAGCGGATTCGGTTTGCATCTTCTCGAAATCACCATCGAGTTCTTGAACGCGAGACTGCCGACGCGTTTCGGGCGGTCCAGCATCAGTCCCTTTCGTGTCGACAGGTTCCGGCGTCGTGTTCTCTTGCGGGCTGTTCGACAGATAGTGCAGTAAAGCCGTGTAGGCAAAGCGGCCAATGCTGGCGTTGACACCAGAATGCTTGAACGGGTTGAGTGACTTTTGCCACTCAAGCCAAGCCTCGTAGGTCAGCTTCTCATAGCCCGATGTCTTGGGTTGAGAGTTCTTCTTAGGCGAAGATGCACCTGGGGATGGCGCGCTGACCATCTTATCGAGTAGGGCCAGCAGCTGGCGGACGCTTGCACCATCATCCTGGCCCATGAGGATTTTGTTCGCGTCCCTCAGCAGGTTGCGCTCTCCCTCCACGGCTTGCAGGCGCATCTCGACGTTGAGCCAACCGTATGCGCGCCAGGTCTCGGCGGAGAGCGTGATGCGTAGCGCTCCGCCTTCCGGTTCCAGACCGTCAGCGCTCGCAACGAAGACGCCACCGTCGAGGATGGGGATTTCTTTGGCCGGTATGACAACATCCGGCCCCTGCTGAATCTCTAGCCGGGCCGTAGAAGCATTGGGCGCCGGCCGAATGAGGCCCCTGATATGGTTGTCAGCTGTCCAGGTGGCTTGGACTGAGCAGACCTGAAACACATCCTGCTCGGCAGTAAACTCGCAAGGCTCAAAGGACGCCGGTTCCGCTGCAACCCATTCGAAGTCTGCGGATACTCGCTTTCTCACCAGAGAGACTTCCACGTTGGTGGTGGTCTCTAGGCTTTGTGTCGTAGCGTTGACTGAACCAGTCATGACGATGTGATGATGTCTGCCGGCAAGGTCAAAGCACTTCGCATGCAAGGGTCGGTTCTTCTTCCCCGCGATGCTCGGCTGAACAAACTTGTATGGGACTGTGAGGACGAGTCGACTTTCGTCGAAAGGAGCCACAGGCTTTTCGGTGCTAGTTTCTGTGCCAAGCCCGATTTGAACCGACTTCACGCGAGTAGCTCGAGCCAAGCGTTCAAGAGGCCCGCCGTCAGGGGCATGAAAGGGAGCGAGAACGGTGAGCGATGAGGGATGTCTGATTTCGCGCGAGACGATTTCGATGAACTGGTCTCGTACGTTGCGCTCGAGGGAATGAACCAGCCACGAGTTGCGGGAGCGCAGCTCGGAGCTGCTGCGCAAGGCTGCCCGGTCAGCGTAGTACTGAAGTACAGATTCGTTTTCCTGAGCAAATGAAAAACGGGTTATCAGTATGCGCAGGAATTCGGCAAACTCACCGAACAGCTCTGGGTCAGTCTCGTCCGTAACAGCGTCTATTACCTCCAGGTTCCGGGCTTGGCCCGCAAGGGTCAGATTGCCGCTGCCAACCACGAGCACATCGGATTCTGCCGTCTCAAAGTACGCCAGCTTCGGATGAAAGACACCTGAGCCCGACATCGGCACTTCGATGACCCGGTAAGCCATGCCCGCAGATTGGCTGTTGGCTTCTTGAGTCGAGGCCCCGGCTTGCCGAGCATCCACGAGTACTTCTATATGGTTACAGCCCGCCTTGCGTAACGCCTGCAAGGGGAACATGTCGAACCACATTGGGCTGAACGTAAACGTTGTGAAAAGTGCGCGACGCGGCCGTGTTCGCTTAATCAGGTCCAACAAAGAGGCTTGCATATACGTGAGGCCTACACAGAGCAATCAGTTATGACGGACGCCCGTAGGCGAAACGTGACCTGAGGGGTAATAGACATGGACCTCCGCCGACATTTCGGCATGCCGCAGAATAGGTGAGGGAGGGGGGAATTCGTGGCCAAGTGCAACCTTGCACTTGGGGGCGAGCTCGAGACGAACTAATTTCCGGTTCGGGTCCTTCTGCAGGTATGACAGCACACCTTGTCCATTGGACTAGCTGTGTTGGATGGACATTCGAGCGTCAGGTATCCCATTGCAATGGCATTGTGGCTTGGCAAAATGAGCCGGTTGCACCAAGAAAGCTCCTACTTGGTGCGGCCGCCCACACCGGCCACTACAGAATGCCGTGAGGTCTGTGCGCACCTGGTCTTTCCAGCCAAGAAAGCCATAGTTGGCAAGCATTTGTAAGTTTGGATGCCCGTAGTGGTTGTTACCAGTCGAGACCACCAAGCGTGCTCCTGGCGCTTGCGTCTCCGGAATGGAAAAGACAGGGAGCTTCCCACCATGATGGCTGGCCACCATGCCAACAAGTGGCTCCGATTCAAGTTCATCATCTAGGAGATGAATTGGAATGCTGCGGAAATCCGCGTCTCCTGGGAGGAGCACCCATCCCGAGCGCCTACCGTCGTTGATGCGTACGAAAGCTGCAAGCCCACTGTCGTTTCGATTATGGGGTACTCCCTTGGCAGGCGAGCATTTCAGCAGAACAAGATTGCCTATCGCCTTGGATTTTCTTTTGGCCGGCCAGACGTGCAGCGTGCGTATTCCACTGTTGCGCTGTCTAAGCAGGTCTTCGATGAGCTTGTAGTGACTTGGGCCGAGTTTGAGGCCAGTATCAGGCGGGACAAGCCACGGTCGTTGCAGCGCATCCTTTTTCCACACCGGTTGAGCGCCGCCCCTTGACTTGTTGTACGACCAAGACTCCAACGCATACGCCCAGTGGTCCCAATCCCAATGCGACAAGATAACTGGAGTTCGGCCGCCTTCATCGTCTGTCATAGACAGTAAGTCAGGGGCAGGAGAAGGCGCGCCTCTCTTGTTGGTTTGTATCGGCCATCCCAAGTCGAAGAAGACAATTGGATGCTCCACGCCGTCGATAACTGCGTTGCAATTCCCTTGTCCAACTCGATATGCAACTACGTGCACTTGGTTTGTCTCTTCCAACCCCTCCATTTCGTTTCCGAGTTCATCGAAGTCTGCGATGTCGCCCGGCGCCGTCTGAAAGAACTTCTCGGCTTGTGCCTGGGTTTCCGGGTCAGCATCCACTGGAGCGGAGATGCGCAGTCCGGGCGCGCCTTCGCTATTGTCCGTTCCGGCCAGAGAAACAAATCTTGCTGCGATATTCGTGTCTTCCGAGAGTTGGTTCTCTTCTGCAACCCAAACTTTCAGCCAGACTCGTTCCTTTGCACGACTTACGCGCCGAATGAGTTTTTCGCCGAGGCTGGCGCGACTTACCCTCAGGATGCTCGCAATATGCGGGCGCGCTTCGCCATTGCTGTATTGAGACAGTGTGCCCGCCTGTGCCATTCCCTCAAAGGTCTTGGCTGATACGCAGTCCAGATGAATGTAGTTCTCGTCATCATCTTGCTCAAGCGTTTCGAGCAGGGCGAGGAACGGCCGTTTCATAATTATCCAGTCAGCAAATTTGGGCGCCCTACACAATCGGCCTTATTCGCCGACTCTCCAACCCGTATTATTCGTGAGGCAATTTCTATTGCGCAGCGCTCGACCCTGAGACGTGAATCTTTATTATGTCGCTAATCGTGAGCGGCTGGCGGATTCGCACCCCCTCCAGAGGAGGGGGGTTATACGGGGAACACGTTCTCAACTGCCTGCGCTACCGATTTGGCGATTCGTCGAGGTATCCGGTTGTGGTTGCTTCTGTGTCCGGTCACTCACTTTCGTTACAGAGGCCTCTTTCGGCTTCCGACTGGAGCGCGACACGGCAAGAATGTCGCAGCATCTCAGGAGCTCGCGCGCGTAGGTGAATGCCGCATCGCGGGCCATGCCCTCGCCAAAGTAGAACAGCCATACGAGTGCAAGCGCTACGCACAGGACGAGTTGGGTGGCCGTCGCCGGTTCAGCAACGAGTGTGAGCAAGGTTTCGTTTGGGACCAGGTATGCCTTGCGGACAGCCCACAGCGCAGCGAGCACGCAGACGGCCAGCCCAATCCAGCGCATGCCGTATGCATTACGCCGAAAACCGTAGGTCGCAAGTTCCGCTGCGAGCAGTCCAAACCGCTTCTTATCGCGCGTGTTCTGCAACAACCATTGAAGTGCAGAATCGTAGAGAGCATCTGCGGCCGACGGGTCCACCGCCTCTTCTGCTGGTGTAGGCAATTGGACCTTTGCTTTCGCACGGAGGCAGGTGTGGTAGCGCGCCTTTGTGTGTGGGTCTATCGTGCGGTCAGCGTGACGTAGCAGCTGGATGCTGGGCGTGCCTCCCCATTTGGCGAACAACTGCTGCTGCTTCGACCGGCCAATGCCTCGGCTCATATCTACCAGTAGCCACAACATGCCAACCGCCACGAGTAGGGATGCGAGGCGCCCTATGATTGCTGCGTTCTCAAAGCTGAAGAGTGCGGCTGACAGCAATGGCGTTACCGCGAGTAACGCAGGTGCAAGCCGCGCCTTGCGGTCGTAAGAGTCGTAAAGAATCTGCCCACCAAAGACCATAGTGCTCCTCCCTTAAAATCCATCCCGCACCACCGCCGAGTACCCGTCCGGCCGATGGATAAGCAGGACGACCGCGCCGGCGATTGAGCCTTCCAGGCTGTCCGCAGTTGCAATGTCGGTTGGCGATGGCCCTACCGGCATCAGATGGCTATGCCACGTGCCAAGACACCAGAGGACGCCCTGCCCAGACTCGTTGTAGGCCTCAATCCGTTCAGACAGGCCTTCGACGCCCAAGATGAAGGCCATCGCCGAGCGTTTGCTATCGGGGGGTGCCTCGAGAACGTTGACGATGACAATCTCACGTTGCGTCGGAGAAATCCGTCCCACGATGACGCCGCCAGTCTCGACCTTCGGATGGATTGCTACATCTGCGCTCATCTTGCGATGAGCGCTATCCAAAACACGCACCGACCAACCGGCGCCGTCTGGGACTCGCGCAACATGCGTTTTTCCGAGGTTGCTGTGCCTCCAGTTAATGGACATCCCGTCGGTACTGACCCGGGCAATCGAGGCCTTCCCGGATTCAGTCAGCCCATCCTGGAAGAGGCGCAAAGCTTTCTGGCCGACGCCGGCGGCAACCAGCGAGATGTTTGCATCGGTCATCGGCAATGTGATGGAACTGCAGCCCACGCCTACGCCAACTACGCCCTCCTGCCCGGTGACGGGGGGCTGCAGCAGCCCATCAGCTCGAAGCTGTTCGAAGGCATGAGTCATCAGGTCCGTGGTTGTGGGGTTACGGTCTGCACCTTCAAGAGTTACAACTGCCGCACCGCCGAGATTCAGTAGGCACGCCTCCATGACGCGCGCGCGAATCGGCGCATCGGAGAGGAAGTGCCGAACAGAGTGAGCCCCCGTCGTGTTCAACAACACCGAACTCTCGCCTGAGAAGAAGCCGGTGAATTTCTGGTCGTTGAACGGCAGTCGTGTGATGTTTCCCGCGAAAACCTTTGGCTTCTGTCCGTCCGAGAATTCGGCTAGCACGGTCGCCAGCTGTGTAGCCTTGTTAGAGCCGAAGCCGAACTGCGGCGGGAAGAGGGCGTGCCGGGCGCCGTTGTGAACGTGGAACTTGTCGTCGTCGACCAGGACGCTTGGCGCATAGCCAGCCCGCGCAACGTGGGTTGCCACCTTGGAACCAAGGCTGCCGCAGCCCACCAACCCAAGCTTGATTTGGGATTCTTCGCTGCCGATGCCAGACGCTTGCCGTAGTAGAGAGGGCGACAACGGCGTAGCAAAGAGTACGGCGGATGCTGGTGTCTGCTCCATCAGGACGGGCCCCTTTTGGGGGCAGACATTCACGCGGTAGGCGAGCAGTTCGTAGTTCGTTTCCAACCCGATGAGATGAGTCGGCCGTCGAACAGCAAGAGCGATATAGATGGGTACCGGCAGACGAGAGGCGACAGAGCGTGAGACCGTATTGAGGTTTAGGGCGAACCGTGCAAGAGCTTGCTGGCATCCGACCTTCTTCGCCAGCAGCTCCAGGTCGGCATAGCACCTCACACTGTCGGGTTGGTACGCGTCGATAACCGGGGGACCCTCCGCACCATCCGACTCAGGCCAGCAAACTGCAAAAAGCGAGTCGGCCAGGTGGAAGTCCTGATACGTCAGGACCTTCATGACCTTCGAGAGTTCGCTTGCGGTGACGGGTGAGGCCCCGTTCCTCTTGTTCAACCCAATCGTGTCGGGGGCGTTGTCCTTCCAGAAAGCGTCTACGCGGTAAATCTTCGCGTTGCCGAACGACGTTTCTTTGGCCAAAGCGTCGACGTCGACCTGCAGGCGGTCGACGCAATCATCACGTCGCATGGGCTCCCAACCGGGGCCATTGTCGATGAGCTTATCCTCAGCAGCGTTCTCGAGCCACACGGCCATCTGGTCAAACAGCCGGTACACCCCTTCGTTATGCAGCACTTCAAGCGCGCTGCCATAGATAACGCACGGCGGTACGCGCTCACCCTGCTGGTGGGGGTTGATGTGCGGAAGCGACCTGTTGAAATCCGGGCGGAGCGTCGGAACAGGAGCGCACCGTGGATAGTCAGGCGGGAATTCGTACTCGACCGTTTCCGTGGGGCGAACGCCGGTCGGGCTCTCGCCATTGGCTCGCCAGGTCGACGCAAGGTTCGTGTCGAAGTCAGCGGTGACAACGGCGCCACCGCCTTCCTGCTCCTTTACCGTGACGTTCGAGACGGACGGATGCCGCCGGAGTTGCCTCACGGCATCCTGCACCGCCTCGCTGAGCTTCAGGTTGCCGCCGCTCATCCGTGCATCAACGGTTGCTTGCCCAGGCCCACGCTGGCGACACTCGCGGCCGAGCCGCCGCCGGTTTTCTTCACCCGCTTCAGACCACCCTCGGACACTTCGAAGGTGAGCGGCTGCTGGTCATCTTCCGAGAGGTACGTCGACGTGTTCCAGAACTCACCCTTCACATCCTTGGCGATAGCCTCATATTCCTCCTTCGCGCGGATGCATGGGGGGTCCACGTCGTCATCCTTAATGACGTTGGAACTCGCAACGATAACCGCACCGGGCAGCGCCTGACTCAGCGCCGAGCGGGCATCAGAACTGACCTTTGCGTCGCGGCGAAGCTCGCTCCAGCTGTCCCAGGAAAGGGTGTGCCACGAACAGTGATGTGGTGTGGACAGCAAGTTATATTCGAGCTTGCTCGGCTCCTGCTTGTGGCGGCGCCACTGGCGTTCCCAGATACCGACCTCTGCATCTCCGCCGGACAGGAATTTGACGGCATTGGGGGTTGAGCCTGCTCCCAGCGCGTAATTCATGATGACGCTGGATTCGTTCTTGCTGAGTTCTTGGTCTTCCTCGTCGTTGTCGGCCAGCATCGGGGCGAGAAGCAAGGCGCTGAAATTCTTTTCCGGCACACCACAGACGTTTGCGATGGATTGCCCTTCCTTCACCAAGATGGCGGCCAAGTCGTCGGTCTTACCGTCTTTATCTTCGCCGAGCACGAGGATGCGATCACCATTCGCGCCGATGCCTTTTTCGCGATACAACTCAACTCGACGTTTGGCTTCGCGATTCCATGCTTTGGCGTCTTCGGACAGAGTGTGGTTGACGCTGGCGCGGCGGAAGACCAGGGGCGACGACCACATCTCCCGAATGACGATCTTCTTGATTGGATCCTTGTCACGGTAGTCCGACAAGGGGCCAAGGTGGAATTCCGCCTCCAGGCCCCGGCAATGGTCTTGATCAGGATGGCTCAGCACCATGACATCGACGTACGGCCGACCAAACTCGTCGACTTTCAAGGTTTCCCGCAGGTCCTTGGCCACATCGCGGATGCCTTTACCGGGTGCGCGGATGTTGATGTCGATAAGGATGGTGCGGCCGCTCTCCAGCTTAATGAGCGTCATATCGCCGTTACCGACGGGGTAGAACGTGATTTCCGTGGTCATGCTGATTTCCTCTACCTGCACCGCTTTGCGGCTGCTTCGTGGTTATGAGATGGCCGAACAGCGGCCCATGCGCTCGCACCGTTCCGCCCCAGCCAAGTGACTCCTGGGGATCGTGACAAAAAGTTCGGAAAAGCGAACTTGCGGTAAACGGTATGGTGCGATTCCGAAGTTGTCAACCAAAAAGTTCGGAATCGTGGTACTGTACTATCGGAGTTCTTGTGTTCAGGAGTTGGAGATGGCTACCAGGCTTGGTACCAAGTTGAAGGCACTCAGAAAGGAGAAGGACCTGACGCTCGAGAAGCTGGCGGAAATGGCCGGCATGAGTAAGAGCTATCTTTGGGAGCTTGAGAATAGAGAGTCTCAAAGACCCTCAGCCGAGAAACTAACTCAATTGGCCGATGCGCTCGGCGTTTCGGCGAGCTATTTCTTGGAGGAAGACGTTCGAGAACCTGAGGAACGCCACTTAGACGAAGCGTTTTATCGCAACTATCAGAAGCTCGACTCTCTGTCGAAGGAGCAGCTTCGCAAGATTCTTGAGACTTTCAAGAGCAAGCCTTGAACGATGGCTTTGACGCCCGCCAAGGAGGCCAATAGGCTCTCCCGGATCTTGGACACGTTCCACGAGATACACGGTGGGGCGCGGTATCCTATTGACGTAGAAGCGCTTGCCCTGGAATGCGCGAGCCTCCTCCAACTGCCCGAGCGAATTGCTCGCGTCTACCCAGCCGACATCAGTGGGTTCGAAGGAGGTCTTTTCAAGACAGGCACGGCAGAGTGGTCGATTCTGTATAACGCTTCACTGGCTTCACCCGGACGCATCCGATTTACGCAGGCGCATGAGCTTGGTCACTATGTACTGCATCGATCCGGCCAGGAATCGTTCCAATGCAGCAGTCAGGACATGCTCGAATGGAGTAGGGCGGAGAGAGTCATTGAAACGGAAGCGGACAAGTTCGCTGCCTATCTGTTGATGCCGCTCCATGACTTTCGCAAGCAGATACCCGGTGACGTAGACCTTCACGTATTGGGTGCCTGTGCTGACAGGTACGGTGTGTCTCTCACGGCTACAATTTTGCAGTGGCTATCGCACACCGAGGAAAAGGCCGTGTTAGTGATGTCTCGCGATGGGTTCATGGATTGGGCATGTTCGAGTGAGCCAGCGCGTGGTGCTGGCGCTTTTTTCGCCACGAAGAAATCCACTATTGAGGTCCCGGCCGGCTCTTTAGCGTCAAACAGCCAAGTCCCGCACGAAAAGCACGGCGCTGTCGTCCCCGCGCGAGTTTGGTTCCCTCATGCCGATGCATTGATGCCAGTGCGCGAGATGAAGGTCTCGGCAGATCAGTATGACTGCACCTTGACGCTCCTGGTCCTGCCTCGCGGAGCAGACGTCTGGCCCGTGCGCGAGGGTTTCGATTGGCGGTAGAGCGACGATATGTTGGGCCTGTTGTGTGGTCCGATACGTTCGAGCGAATTGGTTCCCGTGCGACCAACGCCGCGAGGCCGCGTCCCTGAACGTGGCGCCAACTACGTACCCAAAAATGAAGTAGAAGCTGCTTCCTGCAGGTCTACAACTGACGTTTTCAGGGAAGCATCAAGCTAACATTGCGAACTCGGCGCAACTCTCTCGTGCGCTCTTCAAATGTGCGTTCGATTCCCCTGAGTTGAAGTCGCTGAGCGCATCGCCGCGATGGGTCCAATTCGCAGTTTGCTGTGACGGATGGCCGCCCAATTGCCAATTCTGTCCGATACTCACCCAGTCGTTCTTCTAACCTTGCTCGCGAGTCATGGCGGCCAACAAGGCACGCCGTATCGGGTCGCAACCCCAATTTTTGTGAGCATGACTGAGCATGGAAGAGAAGGATATAGACAGCGTGGTGGCGGCGTTTCGGGAAATTGGTGCAAAGTTAGGACCGATGCCTGGCTTGAAAGAGCTCCGTGCAGCAGCCGACAAGCTCTACGACGCTCTAGAAATTCCGACTGGTGTCACGTTTCAGGAGGAGTTCTCTCGCCCTGGTTTGTGGACATATGGCCCTGCCGGCGCGCAAAACGGAATTGTCATGTACCTGCATGGCGGCGGATTCGCGATGCACAGTCCTAAGCAGTACAAGACATTGACTGCTGAGTTGTGTCTTCAGTCTCGGGCAGACGTTTTTGCTGTGGACTACCGTCGTGCACCGGAGGCTCCGTATCCTGCTGCTTTGGATGATGCGTTCGCCGCCTACTGTTGGCTGCTGCTGACGCGTCCCGAAACGCCTATCGCTTTTGCAGGCGATTCCGCCGGAGGCGGCCTCGTTCTCGCCCTGATGTTGCGCTGTAAGCGAGAAGGGTTGCCTATGCCACGGGCAGCATTCGTCATTTCGCCCTGGGTTGACCTGACTATGGGCGGCCGCACCATCAAGTCGAAGGGAACCGTTGACCCGGTTGTATCCGCCGACGGTCTAGAGGTGTTTGCGTCCTACTATCTAGCCGGCCACTCGGCGACCGACCCGCTTGTGTCCCCTCTTTTTGGGGACTTCACCGACTTTCCGCCGCTGCTTATCCACGTAGGAAGTGAAGAGGTTCTTCTTGACGACGCAGTGCGCCTTGCTGGAAAGGCGGGCGAAGCACGGGTCGAAGTGAAATTAGAGGTATGGGCCAACATGATTCACGAATGGCATATGTGGCATTCCCGCTTGATCGAAGCCGAGCTCGCCATCATGTCGGCATCGACTTTCTTGCGCGAGCACTTAGAGTAAGAAACCAAGGCCCCGGCCCGATCAAAGCCAGCCGGGGCCAAAGATCGCAATTGGACTACAACGGTCCGAGCCGTGCCGTAGCGGCTTCCGCCGCAACTTTGGCTTTCGTGACGGCCTGATTGCGGAAGCGAGAACTGTGGCCACGTCCTCCTTGCTGCTTTTAAGGAGCTTCCTGAGTCGAAAGGTGGTGCGGGATCATGTTCAAGGACAAGTTGAATACGTTAGGCCGTTGCTTCGCCTTGGATCAGCGCCGCCAGAGTTAAACCGAATTCGATGTCGGCGGTCACGCCGCCCACAGTAATTCGATTCCTGTCCACGGCAACGCGGGCGGGCGTCACAGTCGCACGAAAAATTGGAAGCAGTGCTGTCACGTACCAGTGAGACGTCGCGTGATAGCCCCGAAGCACGCCCGCAGCAGTGTGAGATGGAGCAATGGGCAGGTCTGTCTCCGTACGTACCGCCCTAGGTCTTTCCTTACCAAATAACGCTCGGCCCCCATCAAAGTAAAGACCGTCAGTGGTCCGACAGAGGCCTGCAAGATCATGTCTGGGTGAACCAACATGGCAAGGCGTAGATCGCGTTCGCTTCCGGGTACCGAAGCCGTTTTGGTGCCCTGCGGAGTTGCAGAGATGGCAGGAAATGGCGAGGCTGGCGCCAGAGCGGCATCGCTGAGCGCCGCTACTTTGATTGCAAAGCGTCCCGTGGACTGAAGGGCGGCATCGGGAGCTTCCGACTCTAAGGGCGTGGGTCCCAATATCCGTAGGTAAATCAAGTGCAACTGAGCGTTGGTGGCAAATAGGTGCAGTCTGATTATGCCGTCTGAAAATTAATAGTTCTGATGTGCAAATGCGGCTAAAACAGCCGTTGTTACTTCAGAATCAGCCAGGCGCCTGGATCACCGGCGGCCGAAGACTATGATGGCACGTACCATAATCACTAAAGCCATCGATGCGCGTAGGTTTTCTGATTTATCCAGGGTTCGAACTATCAAGCGTCGTAGGACCTGCGGATGTTCTTGCCGAAGGAGCTCAGACAGCCGGGGCCGCAGCGAGGTATGAGGCTGTCTTGATTGGCAGCAGCCCAGGCGCAATTCCTTCGAGCTGCGGCGTGCGCCTCGTCTCGGATTTCAGCGTCCAGGACAACATTGAGGATCTCGATTCGTTGATCATCCCGCAGTCCGACGGCGGGCGCCCGAGCCATTGGAACGAAGAGCTGGTGAGGTGGCTTGCGTCAAAGGCAGCGAGATTGCGTCGGGTGAGCGCAATTTGCAGTGGCAGTTTTTTGCTTGCAGAAGCTGGCCTTCTACATGCCAGGACAATTGCTACCCATTGGAGCAGCGTCCAATTGATGTCACGTTGGTATGACGACATCAACATCGACGCGGACAGGATCCTTTCCAAGGACGGAAACATCTACACAGCAGCAGGGTTGAGCGCAGGGCTCGATCTTGCGCTGATGTTCTTGGAGGAAGACTTTGGCAGGGACGTCGCGCGGGAGGTCGCACGATCCCTGCTACTGTTCCCTTCACGCGCAGAAGGCCTGCAACAGTACAAGCCGGCGTCGGCAAGCAGCGAAGTCGCCAATCGCAAGCGCATTGAGGATGCGATGGAATGGGCCAGGAAGCACTTAGGAAGCCCCCTCAATGCGGAGCAGCTCGCCCTTGAAGCGGGAATGAGTGCCTTGAACTTTACCCAAGGATTTACTCAGTTGGTCGGCTGCTCGCCGGAGGAATTCATTGAGCATGAGCGCGTTTATGCAGCGGCGCGGTTGCTTGTCGACACGGACTTCCCAATTGCGCGAGTGGCCACGCTCTGCGGCTTTGATGGCCCGACGTCGATGAGGCGAGCCTTCGCACGAGAAGATCTCGATGCACCCTCGGTGTTGCGCTTACGCGCACGGGCATCCGATCACAGCTGGTCGGTGAAGGACAGATTGCACTAGTGCTTGAGAAACGCGGCCGCACAAAGTGCGGGCCGCTTGCTTTGACTCACTGAGTTGTGTCTGGACCTTCGAACATGAGCGGGGTCTTTTGCTTCGACACGACATGCGCTACATGCTGTCCTTGGAACTCTCCGAGTGCTAGCTCAACTAGGCTTGGGCGGCGCTCACCACAGGTGCCCGCAAGTGTTGCTGCACCGTAGGGAGAGCCGCCGCGTGCTTCTTCGATATCCAGCAATTGCCGGGCCGTGTAAGGCAACCCAATAATGATCATGCCCAGGTGAGCCAAGGTGTTCCAGAAGGAGGTGATAGTGGTTTCTTGCCCACCTCCCGTTCCGGTTGCGGTAAAAGCGCTCGCAAACTTTCCGACTAACTCGCCAGATACCCACAACTCTTCTGCGGCTTCCAGAAAAAGAAGCATAGACGGGGCCATGTTTCCAAACCGTGCCGGACCGCCGAAGATGAGAGCGTCATAGTCCGCCAATTCCATTGGGTCCGCCAACGGCACCGCGCTCTCCGTCTCTCCTGGTTCAAGAGGGAAGGGGCCGGGTACTCTTTTTAGTTCAGCAACCACACCCGGAACACTGTTCGCGCCTTTAAAAACTGCCTGAGCCATTGCTTCAACATGACCTGTCACTGAATAGTAAAGAACCAAGATTTTCTTCATGGCGCGATGTCATTGTGTAAGTTGCCCAAGACTAGCGCGAGAGAGTGTTCAGCAACCGCCAAACCGACAGCAATTTGCGCCGTGCTTCCTGCACGTGTGCTTCGCTGACGCTTGCCCCACATTCCCGATCGGGGCAAGGCCGAGTTCATATTCGTCCAAATTTTCGGATAGCAACGACCGCCAATTGCGGCATGTTCGGCCTTTTTTGTGAACCGTCCGGCCACCCCACTTTTCCCTCTGCAATGGATGTCTACACTCCGCGACGACGGGGGTGAAGGGTTCGATCCTGCAGATGCGTACTTCGTTCTTTGGCCGGCTCACCATCCGCCCCGTGCCTAGCCAGTTTGAGATCCAGCGGGGCCTTATGCAGCAACAAAACGAAAAGCGGAGTTTGACCGTCTACTTGAGGGACAGAGAGGCGGTCGCTGGGTTCATCACAGAGATGCAGTTGCTGTGGGACAGCATCCATAACCCGTACTCGCATTTCCACGATGTCCTCGTGTCGTGCGGTTACCTAGTCGGTCCAAATGAACAACTGCTCCGGGGACGTCTTGACGTCTTCTGCGAAGCCAGTACGCCCGAACTGGAACTCGGCTACGTGACGATCGGTATCCAAGACAAGGTTTCCGGCGAATGGCTCGACGCTGGGCGTTTGCGCGATGTCTTCAGCTGCACTCTGGCGCCGCTTCTGCTGGGGAAGTTCCGTTTCTCCCTCGGGAAAGAGCAGGCCCTGCAGGCTCACACGCCCGATTGGTCCGAAGCATGTTGAAGCCAAAAACTCCTCGCGCGGCTGGTGGCCGCAAGCCTATTCAGTCCTTCGGGGCAATGCTGTCCTTGTTTTACAAACGTTGATTGCCATGAGAAAGAATGCACTGCCCCTATACATCTTCGTTGCCATGGTCCTCGGGATCGCAACGGGTGCACTGATCAATTACGGCGTGCCGGAGCAGACCACTGCTCAGGTTGCGGGCTATCTGGCCATCTTGAGTGACATCTTCCTTCGCCTCATCAAGATGATCATTGCTCCGCTGGTGTTCGCCACGCTTGTGGGTGGCATCGCCAGTATGGGGGACGGAAAGGCAGTCGGCCGTGTCGGCATTAAGGCTATGGCATGGTTCCTTGTCGCTTCGGTGACGTCCCTGCTTATCGGCCTTGTCATGGCGAACCTCCTTGCGCCCGGTCACAACATGAACCTGCCTCTTCCGGCAGTCGATGCGGTTTCCTCTGTCAAAACAAACTCGCTTAATCTGCGCGACTTTGTCGGCCACATGGTTCCGCGAAGCATTGTCGAAGCGATGGCGTCGAACGAGATCCTGCAGATCGTGGTGTTCTCTGTCATGTTTGGTCTCGCGCTTGGTGCAGTACGTCAGGGTGTGGGCAAGCCGCTCGTGGAGGCCATCGATGCACTCGTCGATGTAATGCTTCGCCTTACAGGGTACGTGATGAAGTTTGCCCCTATTGGCGTATTCGGAGCTGTGTCGTCCGTGATCGCCACGAAGGGCTTGGGCGTGCTGGTCGTCTATGGGAAGTTGCTTGGTAGCGTGTATCTCTCGCTTGCCATTCTTTGGGTGTTGCTGGTGGCAGCTGGGTACTTCTTTCTGGGATCGACCGTATTCCGCCTCGTCCGCGAGATCCGCGCTCCTCTGCTTCTCGGGTTCGCCACAGCTAGCAGCGAGTCTGCGTACCCGAAGGTAATCGAGCATCTCAATCGCTTCGGTGTGAACAACCGCATCACGAGCTTCGTTCTCCCCCTGGGCTATTCATTCAATCTGGACGGCTCGATCATGTACACCTCGTTTGCCGCTTTGTTCGTCGCGCAGGTGTACGGTGTCGAAATGTCGTTGACCAAGCAGATCACCATGCTGCTTGTATTGTTGGTGACCAGCAAAGGTATTGCGGGCGTTCCGCGTGCATCACTCGTGGTGGTCGCAGCGGTCCTTCCCATGTTTGGTCTTCCGGAAGCGGGGATTCTCCTCGTGCTCGGTATCGACCACGTGCTCGACATGGCTCGCACCGCAACGAACATTCTAGGCAATGCGCTTGCGTCAACAGTTGTCGCGAATAGCGAAGAGGGTCTTGTTCTGACCTCGAGCGGGGCGCATCGCAACTCCGGATTGGAGAACCACGTCTAGCTGCCGACGTAGGTAAAAAAAATGCGGGCAACGCGCTCGACGTAGTGCGGTGTAGTGTCGGGCTGCATGGCCCCACCTAAGGCATGGATCATGCAATTAGCCATCTTTGGCAGTGCTTTCGCGACGCTCGCGGCGCTCGAAATCTGCGTTGTCGTCACGCGGCATAAGTTCCGGAAAGAGATCGAGTTACCGGTTTACATGTGCGTTCTCGCAGGCTTGTTGGTGGCCCGCGTGAGTTACGTGCTCCGCTGGTGGGGTGGGTATGGAACAGCTCCGATGAGCGTGCTGAACATCCTTGATGGAGGCTGGGATGTACCGGTCGGAGTAATCGGTTCCCTAATGTTGGCGACCGGTCTAACGATTCGGGAGAAACGCTTGCGTGTTGCACTCCCGCTTACGCTCTGTGTGGCAGGGGCAGTTTATCTGTCCGGCGAGGTCTTCCAGCGCGCTCTCCATGAAGGAGGATCCGAGTCAGTACGGCTGCCAACGGTAGCGTTGGCGTCGCTTGACGGCCAAGAGGTTCGCTTGGATTCCTTCGCCGGGAAGCCGACGGTAATGAATCTCTGGGCAAGTTGGTGTGGTCCGTGCCGGCGCGAACTACCGGTGCTTCAGCGCCTGCAGATGACGCACCCTGACATCAACGTCGTGTTCGTCAATACTGGTGAGCCTCCCGATACGGTCGGCCAATATCTTCGCTCGACCAGGATTCATGCAGGCAACGTCCTACTGGATCCCCTTGAGCAAGTGCGGTCGTCTTTTCGGAAGACTGTGGTTCCCGTGACGCTGTTTTTCGACAAGAAGGGCACTTTGACTGACACCCGCGTTGGGGAACTTTCGGCGGGAGCCTTGGCAGCCTATCTTTCCAAGTTCTCCTCACAGTAGGAGCGCACCGATCAATACGACACGCGGCAGCGAGGGCACTGCTGATCGGTCGTAGTTATGAAGGTGTGTCACTTTCGGCCAATTTGGGATTTTCATCTGCCACCGTTGCTCTTCGCGCGCTTGTGTTGTCTAGACTCGGGCAAAACGATATTCCGTCCGCGTCAGAATGAAAGTAGCAATGCTCGCCTTCCCCGGAGTTCAACTGTTGGACATCGCGGGGCCGATAGACGTCTTCCACGAAGCTGCGAAGCAGGCGGGAGTTCCGGGCGCTTATACCTTTGAGGTGATCTCGACTGAAGCGGGCCCCATCAAGGCTTCAAACGGCATGAGTTTTGTTGCCGACTCTACGCTCGAGACTTGCAGCTTAGACATCGACACGTTGCTGGTGGCCGGTAGCCCGAAAATTCGAGAGATAGAAGGGAACGAACGCATATCTGCATGGCTTCGGACACAGGCTCGGCGCGTGAGAAGGGTGGGCTCTGTATGCAGCGGCGCTTTCCTGCTTGCTAGTGCTGGTTTGCTTGATGGTCGTCGCGCAACTACGCACTGGAACTCCGCAGATCGTTTGGCTGCCAGTTATCCGTCAGTGATCGTTGAGAGCGATCGGATCTACATCAAGGACGGGACGACTTATACCTCGGCCGGTGTGACGGCAGGAATGGACATGGCGCTGGCATTGGTGGAGGAGGACTTTGGCAGGGCAGTCGCACTGCAGGTCGCCCGGGAGTTTGTCATGTTCCTCAAGCGACCGGGTGGGCAATCCCAATTTAGCGCGCATTTGGCTGCGCAGACGGCAGAGCGCACTGCTATTCGCGATGCGCAGGCATGGATCCTTCAGAACCTGGACAAGATGCTGACCGTCGACAACCTTGCTCAACACGTCGGCATGAGTACACGTAACTTCGCCCGCCAATTCAAGAAAGAGACAAACACAACGCCGGCTGATTTTGTCGAAAGGGCGCGGGTGGATGCAGCGAGACGCATGCTCGAGGAGAGCGGTACACCGCTCAAGCGTGTCGCGTCCCAGTGCGGCTTCGGTGATCCGAACAGTTTGAGAAGGGCTTTCTTAAGGCGTTTGGGCGTCTCGCCCGCCGACTATAGGCGTCGATTCCGGACGTCGATTTAACCCTTCAGGCATACGTTGGAAAATGAAGCGTCTTCAGCGAAACAAGGCGGCAAAGGTGTGGATCGACGCGCCACATACCTACGTGGGTAGGTCTCTTGTTGCACGACTTGAGTCGCGAGCACATGTAGATTTGCACCTGCCGTATAGCACCCATACTCGAGGCTGTATCGAGCCGCCTAGCGGTATGGACTTTCTGGTTTTATGTGGCACGCAGGAGTGCGCCAGCGAAAAAATCGCAAGTGCGAACGGCGACCACAAGGTTATTGATTTGACCGGTGCGAGTGTGGCGCATCCGGGCGCGGTCTGCGCTCTTCCCGAGCCGTCGGCCGCTCATATGGCTGTACTCAGCAATGCTCCTGTCGTGTCGGTACCCCACCCTATGGTACTTGCTCTTCTCGTGATGCTGCGACCGCTGGAGAACGTTTTGCGCAGCGAGAGTATGAACTTACTTGCTGCCCATAGTGTGATGGGCCGTAGCGGTGCAGAACCCAAGTACAACGGAGCGCACGAGGATCTGCCTAGCCAGTATGTCCTCGATCGGCCCGGTGAGCGAAGAAGGCTGACCGCTGAGCTCCGTCGTTGGGGTGGCCCTCTCCGGAATATTCAACTGATTAGCGCGGTCGGGGGATTTCCTCGCGGACTCGTTCTCCAGCTGTTCCTTCCCGACAAGGTGTTTGGTCAACCCATGCCACTCGGCTTTGTAGCTGACCTTATTCAATCTCAGTACGGGGCATCAAGCGTTGTTCGGGTCATAACGCACCGGGAGCCTGTCGCCGTTGAGAGTGACAACAACACAGATTGCGTGAGTGTCTTTGTTCGCGAAGGTGCGGAAGGTGAAGGGACATTGCTGGTTGCCAGACTGGACAACCTGGGGATGGGTTCGACGGCCGCAGTGTTAAGCATTTTGCAACTGGCCTTAGATCCGCCGGTGCTACTTCGAAATGCTCCAGAGGTACAACGTTGACCGATATTTTGATTAGGACCGCCCCCGGAACAAAGAGTGATGCAGATTACGCCATGAGTGGCCCATGGGAGGTCAGGCGTGCGCTGGGAAAGTTTGGGACGATGTGGGTCGTCATCAGTGTTTCGGTGCGTCGCCATCTCGGAGGGGACCAACGTGCCGTGGCGAAGGCGATTGTTAGGGAGATTCTCGAGAATCTGGTGCACGTGCCACTCGAAGATAGCGCAGATGAGCGTTGCATCTCGCGCTTTGCAGTGGCTAGAACTGCGACCTCAGCTTGTGTCAACGCTTTAGAGGCTACGTTGAGTTTCTACGGTTTCCGTGTGCAGATGCCTTCGAACGAAAGGTGTGATGGTGATTGAGTTGCGGCAGCTGCGTGTATCCGGCGGCGCGCGAGTCATCGAGTTGTCTTGCCAGGCAGTATCGCAGGAGACTTTTATGCGATTCGTAAAGCTGAAGATAGGCATTACGCATGTGCTGCCAGCGCTTTGCCTAGTCGAACGGCCAACGGATGTCGTTGCCCGCGAGGTGTCATTCGCATGGGAGGTTGAGGAAGGCGACTTTCCAGTCCATCTCAGATTGGCTAGGGCGGCCCTGGATGTGATGGGGCTCGACTACACGGAAAAACCGATGCGGCCCAAGCGCGAGCGTGGACAGAAACACTCTGCTGAGGAGTAGGTTTTGAAATTGGACTGGGCTATCGCAGCAGGGTGCCGCGCCATAGCGATTTCCGTAGTGCTACTTGCTATGCCGCCAAGCCAAGCGCTCACGTTGCGGGACCCAACGAATGCTTACGAATTGAATAACGTTCTTTTAACACTGGCAATGCCAGCCACACGCGAAGGAGGATTCAATGAACCCGAAAGGCACACGTATCGTCCGGAAGATTATCGAACAGCTGATTTCTTGGAGAGCAGACACACTTTTCTTTGCTATCAGCCTGTTGATGCCGCCGACGCGCAAGCGCCGTCATCCGTTCACGAACGAGCCAGTGCTGCGCCCTGTGCGAATCCGTAATGATGGGTGGCGCAAACAGAACGTTGAGCGAGAGTGAGAGCAAAGAATCAAGGAAGTCCCGATGAGTATTAGAAACACTCGGTTGTTGGCAATTGCGATGTCGGTTGTGTCACTTGCAGCTTGCGTCGCACCTATTCAACCCTACGAAGGACCGTCTGCAGTCCGCGTCGGGCAGGGGGGCGCGCGCGAGCAGTACGAGGGGATCGATGTGTGGACTCACGGTGATCCACCAGTCCCGTACCAGATTATCGGCTACACGACCGTGCAGGCCGATGAAGGCTGGATCGGCCACGGTGTACTGCTTGCCCGCATCGCCCGGCGAGTGCGCGAGGTCCGGGGGAGCGCGGCGCTTATCGGCAACACAAGCGCACATGTCGAACTCTCGCTTCAGAAGGCCGGGAATATGAGAATTCCTGAAAATGTAGTAACCGTCGAAATCACCATTGTGCGCTATATGTAACATATTGCGATGGCAAGTTTCGGCGTGGTGTTGGGACTCCCGGATGGCCGGCAAACGGTCAACGTAACCAAGTCGGCCAGAATGTGGTTGTTTTCGGCCACATTCTGGCGCGGACGGGTGCGGGCCACTAGACTTTACCTGTCATTCGGGTAATTCGTAGCGGCCATGAGAGTTGCTGTTCTTGCTTTTCCCAATGTGCAGATGCTGGACTTGGTGGGCCCGGTAGATGTCTTCCACGAGGCCGCCCGGCAGGCGCGCGCACCTTCTACCTACCAGTTTGAGATCGTATCGACAGTGCCTGGTGAACTCGTTGCCTCAAATGGCATGCGGGTGACACCTGACGCCACATTGGACACGAGTAGTCCGGATATCGACACATTGCTGATTGCGGGTAGCCCCTCAGTCCATTTGTTGGAAGATGATTCTGCAATCCGCGACTGGATACGTAGATATGCCAGAACGGCAAGGCGTGTCGGGGCAGTTTGCTCGGGAGCATTGCTACTAGCTCGCGCGGGTCTTCTGGACGGAAGAAAAGCAACAACTCATTGGAATTCGACAGCGCGACTTAGTCGCATGTATCCGAAGGTGGATGTCCAGCCTGATCAGATCTTCGTCAAGGACGGCAACATCTATACATCTGCCGGCGTCACCGCTGGACTTGACTTAGCCCTCGCCCTCGTGGAGGAGGACCTCGGGCGCGCTGTGGCCCTCAAGGTTGCCCGAGAATTTGTCATGTTTTTGAAGCGCCCCGGCGGGCAGTCGCAGTTCAGCGCTTACCTCGCGGCGCAGTCTGCAGAGAAGAGCGCCATCCGCGAAGTTCAGGAGTGGGTCCTTCAGAATCTTTCGAAGACATTGCCGGTCGAGGACCTCGCAGAGCGGGCGGGAATGAGTACACGCAATTTTGCTCGCATATTCAAGCAAGAGTGCGGCACAACGCCCGCTGCCTTCGTAGAGGACGCTCGAATTGACGCAGCTCGAAGGCTACTTGAGGAAACCAGGTATCCACTAAAGAAGGTCGCCAGCCTTACCGGTTTCGCCGATCCCAACGGTTTGCGAAGAGCTTTCCTGCGCCGGCTGGGTGTTTCGCCTATAGAGTATCGACGGCGCTTCCTCATAGCAGCGTGAGCATGTCTCCTTTTCGCCTGATTGCGATCGATCGAGTAGCCTGCGTGGCGTGAACTTCATCCTCGCCCACCAACATCAGCACGTGGGCTCGTACGGCTCTGGGGGCAAACAATTCTCAAGATGACCGTTCGTCCCTGATCGCGCTCTTCCATTGAATTTCCAGCATCGGCTCCTTTCCACGTGGAGTGGATTCTTATTGCGCTCACGACGTGCTATTGACGAAGCCATCTAGGTAATACGGGCGCAGCAACTGCACTCTTAGCGCGGCATTCATGGGGTCATCGAGTGGTGGACTTGTTTAGTACTGGATGGCCTCTAAACAGCGCTTCTAGGTGCGCTTGCCGCAGCAACACTTTCCTCCCGACAAGCAACATGCGGCAATCTCGGACATTCGGCATAACACCTCGGCCAGTGCCGATCCATCGCACTATCTGCGCGCTATCGTGGCGACATTCGATCAAAGGGAGATCGCTGTGGCGCTGCTGCATGTCAATGGCATCGATATCAATTACGAAGTGGCAGGGACGGGCCCGTCTCTATTGCTAATTCATGGTCTGGGCGCATCGTTGGAATCATTGCGCGAAGATATTGCCGTGTTCAGTAAAGATTTTCGAGTGATTGCTTATGACGCTCGAGGACACGGAAAATCTTCACGCTCCGCCGAATTTTCACTTCAAGACCATATCGAAGATGCTCGCGAAATTGTTAGTGCGGTTTCGCAAGGGCCCGTCGCGGTAATTGGGACATCGATGGGTAGTTACATTGCCCAAGGCTTGGCTGCCCAGTATCACGACCTCGTTGAGCGAGCTGTGTTCGTTGTGCCCAAATCCAACGGGGCATCGTCATCAACCGCTCGTCTGCTGCAAGAGTTTGCGGACGAGGTGCGTGACATGTCCTCCATGGAAAAGCAAAAGTTTGTTCTGCGCAGGGCATTTGCTCCGAACACAAGTGACGATGTTCGCGAGACGACCATCGCGCGCGAGTTGATCTTGCCATTAGGAGCGGAAGAGTTTGCCGCTGCCAGCAGTGCACTCGCTGGGTTCGATTTTCGTCCGATCTTGCCATCGGTTAAGGCTCGAACTCTTGTGATGACAGGGCGACACGACTCAATCAACCCACCGGCGGAAGGGCGTGTATGTGCCGCGCTGGTTCCGTACTCCATCCATTTTGAATTCTGGAACTCAGGGCACTTCCCTAGTGCCGAGGAGCCCGGCTGGTACTACGCGGTCACAAGGAAGTTCCTGGGTGTCCAGTCTGACAGTGCACTTTGAAAGAGGTAGATCATGAATCAAAAAATCGCACCGGAAAGCATTGTTCTCTATCACGATGGTTGCAGACTTTGCATGTCTGTCGTGGAGGGGATTCAATCCATCTTCAACTATGACAAACGGGATTTGGTCATCGTGAACCTGGAAGAAAACAAGGATCTCACGGCGCAGGCGATTAAGGCGGGAGTCCGCATGCTCCCGAGTCTCGTGATCGGTGAAAAGGTATTGGAAATCACCCCCCATGCCCACGCTGAGGAGTTTCTTCCGTAAGCAGTGGATTTATCCCTCTGTGAGAGGGTCGATTTGTTTCGGGGCGCAGGCTGGGTCTATTCGTTCCTGGTAGCGCGGTAGAGCAAAATGAACTCACCCCTTATCGACGCAATGTCATTGAAGAACCTAAGGCTTCGTCGAGGTCGAGCGTACGTTGCTGCAATTCTGCTGCTCGCCACGAATTTGGCCTCTGCCGCCCCATCGGCTGGCGAAGACGAAGAGATTGCGAAAGTCGCCAGCGCCATTAAGCAAATGCTCGGAGGTCGCACCGAGCTTCAAGGCGTGGCACGCACGCCCATTCCCGGTCTCTACGAAGTCAGCGCTGCCGGAGGAATCATCTATACCGATTCCAGCGCGCGATACATCATTAACGGTGCAATGGTGGATGCCAAAACCGGCGCCAACATCACCACTGCGCGCATCTCGGATATCAATCGCGTGAAGTGGTCCGACCTGCCTCTGGAAAACGCCATCAAGACTGTGAAGGGCAACGGACAACGGCGCATGGCAGTTTTTGCGGACCCTTACTGTCCTTACTGCAAGCAGCTAGAGCAAAGCCTGCAGTACATCGACAACGTGACGATCTACACGTTTCTCTATCCCGTGATTTCTGACGATTCCGAAGCCAAGAGTCGTCAGATCTGGTGCTCCGCAGATCGATCAAAGGCGTGGCAGGAGTGGATGCTCAAACGCATTCCACGGGTGAGTTCGAACTGCAAAGCTCCCCTTCAAGAAAACCTGCGGTTGGGCGAGAAGCTTCATATCTCCGGAACGCCCGGGATTATCTTCTCTGACGGCTCTCGACACACGGGAGCGATTGATGTACCGACCCTTGCAAAGAAGTTGGAAGGGGACAAGAAGGTTCCTTAGCGCAGAGCTATGGGCTTGATGTTCCTTGCTGCGTCGGCTGACACAGGACTGCCTCGATTCTCATGATCGTTCGGAGAAACAGGGCAAAGGTGCAGCGGTCGCAACGGGTTTTAAGCGGTAAGGTATCTGCCGGTGCTGGCACTACTGATAGGTCAAGCCCTCCAAGCACATCCGTATGAAGAGTGTGTTTGTGGGCGAATTATTGAACATAGAGGTATCACTGTGAGTACGGAAGTCTACAGATCGCAGTTCCCGGGTAGCCAAGGCCACGCTCTATCCGGTCGACTCGATCTTCCCGAAGGCGAGGTTCGGGGATACGCCCTGTTCGCACATTGTTTTACATGCGGTAAGGACAGCATCGCGGCCAGCCGCATCGCGAAAGCGCTGATGCGAGAAGGAATTGCGGTTTTCCGCTTTGACTTTACCGGAATCGGTGGAAGTGGCGGAGATTTCGGGAGCACCAATTACTCCTCCAACGTCGGCGACATTTTGGCTGCTGCCGAGTATCTTCGGGAAACGCAGCAAGCACCCACGCTGCTAATTGGGCATAGCCTTGGCGGTGCGGCAATTCTGAGTGCGGCCAATCGTATCCCTGAGGCACGTGCCGTCGTTGTTATCGGAGCTCCGAGTGACCCGAAGCATGTGATGGGGTTGTTTGGTGAGACTGAGATTTCGGTTGGTGACTCGCCCATCCCAGTCAAGATCGGTGGGCGCTCTTTCAGAATCTCACGCAAGTTTGTGGAGGACGTTGCTAACCAAAAGTTGCTTGACGATGTCGCTCGTCTAAACCGGCCTCTTCTGGTTCTTCACGCGCCGAATGACAGTATCGTGTGCGTGGGCAATGGTCTTGAGATATTCAATGCCGCACGGCAGCCGAAGAGCTTCGTCTCGTTGGACGGGGCGAATCACCTGCTGACGAACGGCGATGCGAGTGAATATGCGGCTGCAGTCATCTCTGCATGGAGTCGGCAATATCTCAAAGTCCCGATGCCTCGCCATGATGAGGTTGAATCGGAGATGGGAGATGGCCTGGTACGTGTCGACGAGCGGCACAACGGGAAATACCAGCAGTCAGTCCGCGTCCGGCATCACCGGCTTGTTGCCGATGAGCCCGTGTCGGATGGCGGGCTTGATGGGGGTCCCGGGCCATATGAGTTGCTCATGGCGGCGTTGGGCAGTTGCTCTTCAATGACAATTCGTGGATATGCCGAGCGCAAGGGATTGCCCCTAGAGCACGTATCAATTTCCCTTTCGCATACAAAAGTACCGGCAACTCTTGCCGATGATTGCTCGCTTGGTGAAGGTACGATCGATGTCATCAAGCGCGAGATCTCCCTGACCGGTCCACTTAGTGCTGAACAACGTGCTTCTCTGATGGCGATAGCAGAGAAATGCCCGGTGCACCGTACACTCCAGCGCGGTGTTTGTGTTCGTACTGCGGAAGCGTAGCCGCGCCCACATCCCCAGCGTGGACTCTTGAGAGGCGAGAATACGCTGGCTTAGCGGTTGTGCTTTCAGTTGTGGACCTTTGGCGCCCCTTGGGGCGCCTTTTTTGTTCTCGATGATTCGCGAATGAGATGACGGCAGCATGCCATCGGCCCTTCCCGGTCTAGCAGGTCTGTTCCACAACGGCAATTGTGGCTTGATATGCTGCAGTTGATAGTGCTACTGCATAGTCTATGGCGGCCGCCCGCATCGCAACTCGGATCTGTGACACGTTGCGGCGACGCCGTGCATGCGACCTGTAGTCATAGATGTGAATGTAAATATCGAGCAGTGCCGAAACGTAAGGAAGCGCTGCGGCAAAGTGTCCGGATGCTTTTGTCACATTCCCAACGTGGCGAAAGACTGCCTGTCCGGAGACTCGCTCAGCGCCAGCCAGTCTGACGACCATGCGGACGAATTTACTGAGCGCTCCCTCACTTCGGGATGCGGCTATCAGGAGAGCGCCTAAAGGACTTGATATCGCGGTGGTCGCCTTACTCAACCGATAGCGTAGCGGGACCCCTTGTTCTTGAGGGGACAACACTTCCGGTACGGTCACTTTCCCGAGTTCTTGCCATGCACGATCAAACGACGCTTCGACCTTTTGAGCGATAGTTGGGTCAGTTGCCATGGCGTTGATCAAGGCAGCCTTAGTCGCGCGGCGGACAGAATCGATAAACTCGGGAAGAGCACGCCAGGCGACCCGCATTGCTTCATTTGCATCGCCACTCTCCATCACCTCTTGGTCGTCGCACAGCGCTCGATGCGCTGCACTAGTAACAGCGAAGAAGATATCCAGTTCGACTTGGCGCGCGAGGGCTTGCCCATACATCTTGCATGCATGCGAGGTGCCCTGCAGAGGACCGATCGCGTCTACATGCTGCGACTTGTTGGCTCGCGGTGTGCTCAGCATTTTCGAACCAAGAACATTGCTATCGAAGGTGCCGCTGTGCGCGCTGAACAGGAGGTTCGGCCAGTTCAACCAAGCTATTGGTGATCTCCTCTAGCCGCCGGCGGAGTTCGGAAACCAGTGATAGCGTGTGAGCGTGGGCCTGTACACGCAGAGTTTTTTCAGCGATGGCCGGTGCAACGGTCGTGGCGATATAGGTCTCGCTTGCGCGCCGATGCAACACCGAAAGCTCAGCCTGCGCAACTCGATGGATATGGTGGCCGATTCGGTCTAATCGCACCCTGATGCGCTGCCGCCATCGCTTCGTATGCCGTTCGATCACCTTATCGACCGAGATTGCCGTGGCCATTGATGCTGTGGTGACAGCGATGATCTCCGCCATGCTCCTCGGAAGCCAGGCATCTAGGAGGGCACCAGTAAACGTCGCAGATGCAGCCATCAATAGGCTTTTACCCGTGGTGTGCACGAGTTCAAATCCATGCAGCCAGCGCGTCGCTTCCCGATGCCTCTTCGCTGCAGCAATCAGCACCCGTTCGCGCCGCGCGCACGGACCAGTATTCTCGGTGCTCTGTGACCCCGCAGGGGCAATCCGCGTCGGAGACATGGCGCGCCCCTCTGCAGGAATCATTCTGTGCTCTCTAATGACTTGAAGCAGACTCAATCCTCCGGCTCTCCCTTCCTGTGCTCCGAGCCAGTCATCAATTGCACAGTGCATAGCGCCGAGCGCGGTTTCTAATCCCTCTTTGAAGGTTGAGATTTTCCGCGCGTCCGGTTCGTAGCTGGCTGAGGCGGTGTTCGCTAGTCGGAGGGTCTGTTCCATTAATGCTTCGAATCGAAGTAGGCGTAGTCGTGCCATAAGCAGTCGCCGCCAAAGGCTTCTCCTGGGGCCGAACATGGTGCCAGCGCACTGCGATGGGAAATCATGTTCCGATGTTGAGCCAGCGCAATGGTTTGGTTTCTGGGCTAGCGTCTGCGACAGGAAGTTCTCATCCGTTTGTACGCTAGACATCCTGGGGCCAACGTCAGCAATGTATTTTGCGAGCTGGTCCAGAGTGCCCAGCAGCCTACGCGAGGCACGTTGAAACCGATGCGTCTCGCTCGCAGGTAGGCCGATTTGATGCTGGAGTCGTGACTCGAGTACGTCCATGAGCTCGGAAGCCTGCTCGCGCGCTAATGCTAGGTTGTCAAGGTGCGGAATCACTGTTGTCCCATTCAGTCGCATTGACAGCTGCTTTGAGGATCGCTAGTGAAGGATGCCTCCTGGTGTCATGCTTACGTATTCACAGCACTACCATTGGGTCGAGAAGGTGTGACGAGCGATGCCACTGCTTGCATGGAGGCACTGGCCGAGAATTCGGCCAGTTTGGCCGTAACAGGCGGTTTTGCAGGCTTTGATGCTCAATGTCTCGTTGCTACAGTTCAGACGCAGATGGGCCCCCGCTTATTAAGGGAGGGGCTCTCTTGACTGCGTCTTGAAATACTTTTATCTAAGTGAGCGTTATGGAACTGATCGACCCGGAAGAGCATTCGCGTTTTCTGTCCTTGTTGGAAACGCACAGTCTTCCCGTTCATGATTTTCTTCTCGTCGATATCGATGAGACGGACCCAAAGACCGACGAGATTTTTGGTCAGCAAGGGTGGGTTTCGGTTCGGCGAGTCTCTTCGGGAGTCTGCAAGGAGTACTTAATCGGAGACGAAACCGACTGGTTGGAGCACTTCAGCAAGGACCTGCACGCGGGCTACTTCGGGACCTTCACACCGGGCCCCGATCACCGATAATCAGAGAGCGCACGACGTGCCCTGGAGCCTATTGGGCCACGGGGCATTTTCTATGTACCCTCTCGCCGCTACGCCTTTGGGCGCCATTCACTGCCATGCCGCTCAAGCGCGTCGCCGGTGCCGCCGAATAGCTGTAGTGCGATAGGAAGCTGAACTGGGCTGCTGGAGTACCGTGCCGCCATTTCCTTCACTTCGACTGGTTCGAGCGAAACAACCAACGCGCGGCTGGCGGGAGGAAGCCCTTCCTTCCATGACTCGCCCAGGTCAGAGCTGTCTTCCAACAGAAGAACATCGGCCGTCTCGCTTAGAACGACAGCAAAAGACTGGGTCGACGAATAGGGTAAAGGAACGAGCGCGTCGCCTGGGCCCTTGCCCGCGTCTATCAAGCGGGCATCCATATAGTCGTCCGTGGGATACATGGTTCCGCCGGGCACTCCATCAGGAGAGTAGAGCCATAGCTCCATCGCGTCCGGCAGAAGCGTCAGAACTCGCTCTAGCAGCCCTTGACCAACATATACGAAGTCTCCCTCGCGAAGTTCTCGCACGGCGCGCTCCAAGTTGAGCTCAGGTGTCAAATTGCTCATGATCATTTGTCTGGAGTGACTGGAATAGTTGGCTGGGCTCCTCAAGGCTCATCTGACCAAAGTGCGGAGTTCAGATATGTTTGCCTCGAGACGCCCGGTCGAATTGCGCTACGCCGCGTATGCGAACGTCACGAACCTTGCGGCGGGGGGAGCTGTCGAGCAACAAGCGTTGCAACATGGCGCCCTTGATACTCTGCCAAAGCGAGTTCTGCTTCCGAAGGCGTACGGGAACCATCCATGCCGGCAAGCGTAGCCGCCCCATACGGAGAGCCGCCGCGAACCTCATGGATTGCCCTCAGTTGAGGTGCCGTGTATGGCAGACCGACGATCACCATTCCATGGTGCGCCAAGTTGTGCCAGAACGAAATGATGGTCGACTCTTGGCCGCCACCCGTTCCCGTAGACGTGAACACGCTACCGAACTTGCCTACCAGGCCACCTTTGACCCAAAGGCGCCCAGTGGTGTCAAGAAATTGGCGCATTTGGGCCGCCATGTTGCCAAAGCGCGAGGGCACGCCGAAGATGATGCCGTCGTACGTTTCCAGCTCGTCGGGGGTAGCAATGGGCGCAGCTTGTTCCAGCTTGAAGCCGTGCTGCATTGCAATCTCTGCCGGCACCGTCTCCGGTACTCGCTTGATCGTAGCCGTAACGCCATCCACATCATTGACGCCCTTAGCAACGGCATGAGCCATCGTTTCGATGTGCCCATAAGTCGAGTAGTACAGAACCAATATCTTCTTCACAGACAGCCTCCTGTTTACGATCTGCGGCCGACTCTTAGTGGCCGACATAGGTTCAGCAGGCTATCTCGATCCGCATAGCGATGAGAGCCAACATGTGTTGATTTACGGCCAACCGACCGAACCTAAGGCTTTTACAAACGAGCGAAGACGGCTTTTCGTCGAAGATCCGTAGTGTGTGTGAGGGAGGTCTGATGAAGATGAACAACGAGAACGACGTCCAGCGTTTCCAAATCCGCCTGGCTGACCCGAGACAGTTGCAAAAACTCTTGGCGTACCTGGATGCAGAGTGGGAGCACAGATCTTCTTGCTTCAGCCGAACTATTGATAACACTGGAGCGTGCGGAGATCCTGCTGTTGTCACAGTGGACTTAGGGCTGCCGGTGGCTCAACGAGATGAGTTCATAGAAGCGATTCGGCAGCGGTTCAGGGTGGAGATCACAGGAAATCTCGCTTAGGTGACCGCTCGCCGATTTGTCGGTTCTGCCTATTGTTATCGCATACGGATTTGCTGCGACTAAGCAGCATCCCCCGCAACAAAGCGCAAGCCGATTACGCCGCACAGAATGAGTGCGATACAAGCGATGCGTGCCCCTGAGGTGGATTCGCCAAGGAATGCCATACCAACGATTGCCGTGCCGGCGGCGCCGATGCCAGTCCACACAGCATAGGCCGTACCGACGGGCAGGGATTTGAGCGATGTTGTGAGAAGCCAGATGCTTGTCACCCCGGTGATGACAGCGTACACGCTGGGCCAAAGTCGGCTGAATCCCGCCGACCATTTCATGCCGAAAGCAAAGGCGATTTCAAGAAATCCTGCGACGCAGAGCACTATCCAAGACATGGATGAATCCGTTGGTAGGGGAACAGAAGAAGGAAAAAAATGGCGCCCTCAACTTCGAGGGCGCCATAGGGGTCGACTAAACTCAACCGACCAGGAGGCGGTGCGTAAAGAGCCGGTACAGCGTGCGCACAAACAGCACCAGAATGGCAATGCTCAAGAACGCGAGAATGATGCCGGCGATACCACGGAGGACCCAAGTATCCGCATACACGGCATACTTGATCGCCGCATTTGAGAGTGCGGCCATTGGGAAGCTGATGGCCCACCATGAGGCGGCGAATGGGATGGAGCGCCGGAACACCTTGAAGGACAGCGTGATGAACAGGAACAGGCCAAAGTAGAACAAGAGGGCCGCAAACATGTCCACGTGCTGCATGATGTTCACGTAGGCTAGGAACCCCACTTCAAACGGGGCGATCATGATGATCAGTGAAGGCACCATGCCGGCGGGCAGCGGCTCGTGGTGAACTACGCGCGAGAAGATCATGGTGAAGAACACCAATGCCACCATGGTCCCTACGGCAATAGCAAACATGTTGACTTCGTGAGCCCATGCCATCGGCATCGTGCCGCCGGCCACAGCGATGTCCAACGTCGCAACACCCGGAATCAGCCATGCAGGGGCCGCATGCGCAGGATCTTCCTTACCTCGGAAGAGCCGGCCGGCGATGATGAACGTCAGGCCGATCGTCAGAATGGTACCGATGGTCCAGACGACTTGACCGAGTAGCTCGCTGTAGAAGCCCACCACCGAGGACAACAGCAGGATCGCAATCGTGACCGTGCCGAAGAAGTTACCTGCGATCGGATGCGTAAACTCTGCTTTGACTGAAGCGGGGTAGCGCCACCATTTCACCAGATACCCAATGGCCAAGGCAATAAAGGTAAGGATGGCGATCACGCCAATCACTTCCGCAATTGCGTTGTCCGCACCAAAAAGCTTATGCGCGCCTCGCCACGCAAGAGAAAGGCCGGAAATGCCCATCACCGCGCCGAACAGATTGACGGGGAGATGCTTTACCGAGCTACGCTGCTGCAGTTGATGCACAGCGGTCGTTGCAGTACTCATGATGTCCTCATTCACTTTCGATCATTCGGCAGTGCCGATCTAGCACTGCTCGCTAGGGCATGCACCCTTGCCGTGACGAAATTATGGTTGCCGGTTAGCAAGACCGAAAGTGAAGCAAAGCAGCAGTTCCTGCCAACTTTGCGGCCAATATTGCCAACCGCTGCAGCGGCTCATGCGACGGGCAACTGCCGAGGGGCGGAGAGTGTCTCGCGGGATACCGGCCGATGTATGCGCGTTCGCGGGTGCAAAGTTGATGTGGCACAGGCTTGCAGGCGGACCTCCCCACGGGCAGTGGCGGATTCTTCCAGGGCCAGCCTGCTCAGCAACTGAGCAGAGCGCCTACCGGCGCAACTAGGCGCTGAAGATCGCTGCAGATACGGCGCGGTCATGAAGAACACGGTTCTCCATGCGGCTTTCGGAAAGCATGCTGCAGAGCAGGTCGTTCGTGCAAACCATGGCCACGACCTTGTCATCCTCGACGACGGGAAAGTGGCTTACGTGTGTCCGATACATTCTTTCCAGTACGTCTCGGGCGTTGTCTGTAGAGGCGCAAAACAGGCAGTCGCGCGACGCCGCTTCCGACACGCTGACGTGCACCGCATCCGGGCCATGTGCCGCAATCGTGCGCACGATGTCGTCGTTCGTGATCATTCTTAGCCGGCAGCCGCCCACACCGTTGACGATCACCGCTCCGACCTTGTTTTGATCCATCAACTTGGCTGCGAGTAGAAGACTGGCGGACTCTTCCACCATGACTGCCGAGGACTTGCCTTTGATAATTTCAGAAATCTTCATGTTTGACAAAAGAGGATGTACAGGGGCGCAAAAACTTGCGCTCGCGAGTCTACTGACGCGCGAGCTGCGCGTGACTTCCTTGGCTGCATTGTCAGTACTTTTGGCAGCGAAAGCACCTGTACAGCGCCGAGTCAAAATCGGTTGGCCTAAATAGCCGTTTGGATGGCGGACTCAGCTACATCGCGAAGGTTTACCAGCATCAGCTTGGCGGCAAGAATTCATATCGAAGGCCGCCTCAGCACATGGCATGAACCCTAGGCCCCGCAACCTCGGCGATCGTGTTGAGGATGGCCTTCACCCGTCTCCCCATACAAAGATGCAAATAAGGCGTACCAAGATGATGGCTTCTATTGTTGATGCTGGACTGGAGAAATGGATTGCGAAGGTCCGCAATGAGGTCGATATTCCGTTGCGACTGCGGATGTGGAATGGGAGCACCTTCGACCTAGGCAAGTTCTCGGCGCCGAAGGTCACGCTGCACGTGAACAGTCTGCGTGCGCTTCCATTGCTTCTGTCGCCTGACCTCAATAACCTCGGTGAAGCCTATGTGACCGAAAAGATTGATATCGAAGGGGCACTACCAGACATTATCGACATCAGCTTCAAGCTAGCCGAGACGGCTACCGACGAGCCAAGTCGGTTGGGAAAGCTCACTGCAGCGGTAAAGAAGCTCGGACACACCAAGGAAGAAGATCGCGCTTCCATTCAATATCATTACGATGTCTCCAACGAGTTTTATCAGCGCTGGCTTGACAACAACATGGTGTACTCCTGCGCCTACTTTGAAAAAGGTGAGGAGTCGTTGGAACAGGCGCAGATCAAGAAGATCGACCACATCCTCACGAAGATTCGTGTGCAACCTGGGCATACGCTGCTCGACATTGGTTGCGGGTGGGGTGCACTGGTTATTCGAGCAGCGGAAAAATTCGACGCAAGGTGTGTCGGCGTGACGCTGTCTGAGCGTCAATTCGAGTTCGCAACCGAACGTGTTCGGCAGTTGGGATTGCAGGACAAAATCCAGATTCGCTTGCAGGACTACCGCGATGTCTCGGGACAGTTTGATCGGATCACCAGCGTTGGGATGTTCGAGCATGTGGGGCGAGCCAATCTGAACTCGTACTTTGGGAAGATCAATAGCTTGCTTGCTGAAGACGGCGTCGTCATGAACCACGGCATCACGTCCTCTGACGCGGAAAGCAGCGATTCGCCCCATGGCGGCGGAGACTTCATCGACAAGTACGTGTTTCCGCAAGGCGAACTGCCTCATATCTCACTGGCGCTTCACGCTATGCAAGTCGGCGGGCTTGAAGTGCTGGACGTTGAGAATTTGCGGCGCCACTACAATCGAACGTTGCAACTGTGGACGGAGCGATTCGAAGCCGCTGGCCCTGAATTGCGCGCGATGGTCGGAGAGCAAAAGTACCGCATCTGGCGCGTGTATCTGGCTGGTTGCGCCTATGCTTTTGACGTGGACAATGTGTCGATCTATCAGGTCGTCTCGAAGAAGGCACGCCAGGCATCGTCCACCATTCCGTGGTCGCGCGACTTCATGTATTCGCAACACAAATGGCAGTTCGGCGACGACGAATGGAGCGGCTCCTAGGTCGAACGGCTCCTCGGAAGTAGACTATGAAAAGGCCGCTAGCACTCAACGAATGCTAGCGGCCTTTTCTTTGTGTTGAACGACTGTCGATTTTGCCGTTAGGCGATCAGATTCCAACTATCAGGTTCGGGTCAAACCGTGGGTTTTCCGGCTTTCCATTTCGAGCATACCCACGCGCATTGCAGATGACGCGGGTCTTTCCAACACAGTAGTCAAAGGTGTCGTGCGTGTGCCCATGCAGCCATAGGTCCGGCTGCCAGCGCGAAATGCAATCTTCCAGTTCAGATACAAAGCATGCATTGAGTTGCGACCCTTGGAACTGCGGGCTTACGCTGCGAGCGCTTGGCGCAAAATGTGTGATGACGACCGTCTTGCCGGAGAACGGCTCACGAAAGCGGCTCTCTAGCCAATCCACACTGGATTCGAAAAGCAATTGAGAAATGGCGGGGGTGAACTTGTCATCGAAGTCCGGGGCCACCGAGATCCGAGAAAAGTCCCTCATCAGCTCTCGCGCTTCGCGCAAACCGTCCTCACGTTGCTCATATGACTCGAAGAACGTGTAACTCGACCACAGGGTGCATCCCAGAAACCTGACGTCCTTGTGATACCACACCTCCTTTTCGAGGACTTTCACAGGGGTGGTAGCTGCGTGTAACCGGAGCTGCTGCATCGTTGTAATCAAGTCACCACCATAGAACTCGTGGTTACCCGCTACGTACAACGTAGGCTTACCGATTCTTTGTGCCCAACTTACCGCCTCCTTGGGGCGCCAAATATCGCCTGCTAGCACGACGACGTCCGCGTTGGTCTGCGGCACGTCGAGAGGATGCACCGACAGATGAAGGTCGGAGAGCAACTGGATTTTCATGATGAGAATCTGGCGGTTGTCCAGCTTAGACAACCGCTTTCAAGTTAGTGGAACAGCGGCTTCTTACTTCTCCAAGCAGGTTTCTAAAACTAGGCCTCAATGGCTGCGAAGCGCGCTAGGGCAGATTAGGCGTCCTGATAGAACTCATCGTCGAGAAGAAGGTCCTCATAGAAGGCACCAAAGGGTTTCTCGGGATGGCGGATGTGAATCTCCAGAACCCAGCGTGCGGGGGACGGTGGGAAGTCAGCATCAGCAAGGGCACCGGTGTAGATCGCAGCATGGGGAAAGTCCGACACCCGATGGCCAGGGAGGTCGAAGTTCAACTTCCAGCCCATTTGGCGTGCTCTCTGGTCGGCATACTCATACAGCTGCTTTCCCGTCAGTCCTTCTTGATCCCATTTGAGGCGTACCTCGTGGAACAGCGCTTTGGCATCGTGGGCGCATCGTGCATGCTCGGCGTTATTGCCGACGACAAATGACTCACCACGGTCGCCCTCCCAGACAAGGTAGCGGGGCGCCATGTCGATGAAAAAGATGTCGTTCTCTTTCAGAATCACACCCGGTTCCGATCGTTGCTTCATTGCACGGGTAGTGTTGCTGCCGAAGCGCACACGTGTCGGGTGCCACGTTTGGGAAAGGCCGGCTTCTAAGAGCGTCTGCGTGGCCAAAACCACTGCATCCTCTTCCACCATTCCTGGCTCGATTTTCTGTGCGATGTGTCGGATTACCTCGCGCGTCTTCGCTCGAGCTTGCAGCATTCCGTCGACGGAATACTGTGGTCCTACGGCTTCTGCGCTGGCGGCTACTGCCTCAGTCATGTACAACTCTCCAGAGGGTGGGTTGAAGATGTCGTTTCGATGATTGATTATCAGCGGTGCCAAATTCTGCAGAAAGACTAACGAATGGGCAGATACGGCCAAAAAAGGTTGAGTACCGGACACTGTGCTATCTAGCCCACTGTAAGGAACTGCTTGGCGACCAGTAGCGGCGGGATTTCACCTCGGAGCGACACAGTCCCGTCCTGAACGGTTCAGGGGTCGGGCTTTATTGAGAGACGTTCTGTAACGCTTAGGCGTACCTCTTTGCAGGTCTCAGACGGATTGTCCCTTGTTATGGGTCTGAGTAGTGGTCTGCTCTCATGATGACTGCGAGACATTTAAGCTCTCATGACGTTGCGCCAAGAGCGGTACGTGAGACCAAAGCTGTGGCCTAGGTCCGAAAGCGCGAAGTGGGGGGCTTGGAGACTGATAGTTTCATGGCGCTTTCACCGGGAGGTATGCGCGGTGTAGCGAGGAACATCTAAACAAGGGTGGACGCCGCCCGTTCTACGAGAGGGAGCACTTCGTATGACCTATGTCTTGGCGACAACAGAGACAGTGGTGAGTTGGTATAGCTTCAAGTTCGGCCCAGAACTCAAGCCCGGCGAGTACGAGCTACTCGAACGCCTCGACTTGCGCAGGGTGCCTCAGTTTGGGGACAAAGAAACGGCAAAGCGTGCCGCGCAAGCGCTTGGCCTCAAAACTTGGATGTACGTCCGCATATGACTCGCCACGACTTCTTCTTTATCGAGCTTCACATCCAGAAGCAGGACCAAGGTTTCTATGAGTGGTTCGCTGAGCCACGGGGAGGTGCGGTGGTCCTGGAGCAGGGAAGCGGGGATTCTATCGCGGCATGCATTCGGGCGGCGAGCAGCATTCTTGGTGCTGCACACGGCGTTGAATTGAGGTACGACGGCTACTGTGCCGGCTCTTTTACAGGAGCGGAGATGAATGGCAATCCAGCCCTCTATGCCAGCAAAGCGAGTGACGTGACGCGATACTTCAAGGCTGTTGAGGCGTCATTGTCTTGACGCGGATATCGGGACGAGAACGCCTGCGAGAAACTGGATGCCGAATGGAATAAGTAAAAAAATCCATCGTGTCTGTTCGCGAGGATTTGCATTTCGGTGGCGTTTTCACGACCTCAGCGAATCATTTGACCTATCTCGTTGTCCCTTCATAATTGAACTAGCAGAATGCGTATGAGCGCGCCGAGCACTGGGGGCTGACGCGGCTGTACTGGAATGAGATAGGTTTCTACAACAATCAGGCACGAGATAAATTATGTCCACCTCGCCGCGCGAACTGTTGCATCGGCTGTTCGTGTACATCGAAGAGCAGATCAAACAAGTAGATCCTCGGGGCTTCAGGATCGGCGAGTCGGCCCAGCCTCGACTGGCTCCCAAGACCTTGGCCAGCTTGCCTGGCGTCTTCTTTGATGTGCAAAGGGAGGGAGATCACGTTTGGCTGAAGGTTGACCGGCTGGAGGAAGTCCAGCCGCCACGGCCAAGCGCGAGCAAATACGGGGAAATGATCCGTTTTGACGCGGAGCCCGGCGGCAAGGCCCCCCGCATCGCTGAAGAGGCTCTTCTCGCCGAAATTCGGGCTGTCCACGTGGGGCTGCCGACCGAAGTCCAGGGCCAGGCAGAGCAACGGGTGCGGGCGGAGGCGCAGGCAGCCTTAGTAGAGTACGCCAGCAAGTGGCAAGAGTGGGCTGCCGTCGAGAAGCCTCGTCGCAAGACCATTGGGCTTTACACAGACCTTTTCGCACTGCGCCATCAACTACATGCGGAGCAGACTGCCAATCCTGTGGAGTTCGTTTGGGGCTTCGGCATCGCCGCCTGGAAGCTTAACTATGAAGGGCAGTCCTTCGACTTCCAGTACCCCCTGCTGACTCAACCACTCGAAATCGCTCTAGACGAAGCGTCCATGGCGCTCGAGGTCCGCCCCCGCGCGACAGACCCTCGTTGCGAAATGGACGCCTTTGTGGCCTGCGGAGTGCACGGCGCGTCAGAGTGCGAAAAGGCGATGCTTGAGCATCTCGCTAGGCATCGGAACACACCGGTGACACCCTTCACCGTGTCCACCTACACCGATGTACTTAAGCTGGTGGCGCGAAATCTGGACAGCCGGGGCAGCTATGTTGAGGTGCTTGCCAGCGGAGAGGAAGCGCCTTCGGCTGGCGAGCATTTAGTGGTTAGCGATGCTTGGGTCGTATTCCCTCGGCCGAAGTCCAACAACTTTCTTGTGGCTGACCTGAAGAACATTCGCAGCAAGCTCGAAGAAGGTTGCGAAATCCCGGCAGGCCCCTTGGCATTGGTGACGCCCCCCTCGGAAACCCCGATTGAGTACGACGCTGTCAACTTCCGAGGTCTGTCGGGGCGAGGTACCGGTGGTATGCCGGGCGAAGTCAGGGAGTTGTACTTTCCACTTCCCTACAACCAAGAGCAGGTCACCATCATCCAGCGCTTGGAACGTGCCGCTGGCGTGACGGTACAAGGGCCTCCAGGCACTGGTAAGACTCACACGATTGCCAACATCATTTGCCACTACTTGGCGTCCGGGAAGCGGATCCTCGTAACCTCGAAGGGGGAGCCGGCACTCGATGTGCTGCAGTCCAAGATACCTGAGGAAGTTCGTCCTCTCACCGTAGCACTGTTGGCCGGCGATCGAGAGGGTATTCGCCAATTTCAAGCGTCGATCGAGGCCATTCAGCACCAGGTGTCCCAGCTCAATCCGGATGCCACCCGGCAAGAAATCGAGCAACTCCACCACGCCATCGACCGCTCTCATCTGGAACTGGTCAATATCGACCGACGGATTGACGAGATCGCAATGGAGCAACTCACCGATATTCCGATGGACGGTGCAAGCTATCGGGCGGCCGAGTTAGCGGAGCTTGTAGTAAAAGGAGCCCCACAATTCGGTTGGTTCGTCGATGAGTTATCTCTCGACGCCAAGTACGCCCCTCCATTGTCCATCGAAGAATCGGTACAACTGCGTGACGACCGCCGGGAGCTTGGGGAGGACCTGGTTTACCTCGCTGCTAAGCTTCCCAACCCGGATGAGCTACCACTCGCCGCAGATATCGCGCAGTTACACACGAAGCTGTGCAAGCTCACCTCGCTGGATGCGGCGACCCAGGCTGGGGAGATCTTGCCTCTTCGCGCCATCACACCAGAGGTGTTGCAGTCCGCTCGGGCTCTGCTGGCGCAACTTGAAGCCGCCCAGTCCGAACTCAAAGGGTTCTCAGACATTGAGGGGGAATGGCCTGACGCACTTCGCCGCAAATGCGCGCAATCGGCGTATGCCACAGAAGTTGACGCATTGGTGGCGCTCTTCGATGATGCAAAAAACCTCGCAGAGGCTCGTTCTGCCTTTCTGAAGCGACCCGTGGAGTTCCCCATTGAAGCGCTGGGGCACCCCAAGACGGTCGAGGCAGTGCGTCGTGCTGCAAGCACTGGAAAGCCGTTTGGTTTCGTGGCCATCGGTGCTGGTGATGCTAAAGAACACATCGCCAAGGTGAAGGTAGCGGGCAGATCGCCGACCTCAAATGAGGAGTGGTCGCACGTGCAGGCTTACTTGAAGCTGCATGAAGATGTACTGTCCTTCTCCAGCCGTTGGAATCCGGTTGCCGAAGTGCTGGAGCTCCCCCGCTTGCTTGGCGGGGTGGCGCAGTTGCGTCTATTTGAGATGGTGACTATTGCTGCGCGAAAAGCACACAACATGGCCACCAGCTTTGATGCGCTGTTGCATCGAGCCGCCGAGGCCGTGTTTGCCCGAGCGCCTGCCACTCTTGTCTGTGGTACGCACGATGACTATGAAGCGGTACGTGGTCACATCCTGCAGCACCTCACCCGTGCCGAATTGGCTGAGGCGGCCATCGCGCTCAGCCATCTCAAAGAGAGGCTAGCTGGTAAGACTGGGCCCGTATCGGAGAGGCTGCAGTGGTTTGCAGACACGGAGCTGGGTAATCCCGAGCGAGATAGCGCGCGTGTGGCGGCTGGCTACACCGAATTGATGGTGGAGCTTCGTCGCGTACAAGGTCTCGCACCAATTATCGGCAGGGTGAGGGAGTTCGCGCTGAGATTGGCCAACGCGGGAGGAAAGAACATCGCCGATCAAGTAATGCGCATCCCTGTAACGAACGGTTCTACGGATGCCGCGTTCCCCTCATCTTGGCGCGAAGCCTGGAACTGGGCTCGCATGCGTACACATTTGGAGAAGATTGAAGCGCGTAAGGAATTGGTGACGCTTAACGAGCGACGTACGAACCTCGAGGGCGCGCTTGCCAAGATGTACAAAGATGTCGTGGGCAAGGCGGCATGGTTGGCTACCAAACGCAATGCAAGTCCTAAGGTGCTGCAGGCGCTGGCTGGCTACGCCACGGCGATCAGACGTATCGGACAGGGGACCGGTCCTAACGCGGTGCGTTATAGGCGTGATGCCCAGCAGTCGATGCTTGACGCGGCTGGGGCAGTGCCCTGTTGGATTATGAGTCACGCCAAGATTTCCGAATCCATGCCGGCGGACATCGGGGCTTTTGACTTGGTCATCGTAGACGAAGCCAGCCAGTCCGATTTGTGGGCGCTGCCAGCTATCGTTCGGGCGAAGAAGATTCTGGTCGTTGGCGACGACAAGCAAGTGTCGCCAGATGGCGGATTTATCTCAAGCGGGCGAATCAGTGAACTACGGGCCCGTTTTCTGAGCGACCAACCGTTCGGTCAAGACATGACGCCTGAGAAGTCACTGTATGACCTTGCGGCGCGCGTCTTCGCCGCCGAACAGGTCATGCTTCGCGAGCACTTCCGATGCGTTCCCCCGATCATCGCGTACTCCAATCGCTTTTATAAGGGTGCCATCCAGCCTCTGCGAATCCCACGGGCTTCGGAGCGCCTGGACCCTCCGCTTGTCGATATTTACGTGCCAGAAGGTATGCGCGACAAACGCGAGTGCAACAAGCTTGAGGCACAGGCAATTGCCGATGAGATCAGTTCCCTTCTGAGGGATGAACGCTACGCCGGTCGGACCATCGGCGTGGTATCGCTGCTAGGCATGGAGCAGGCAAAGTACATTGACTCACTCGTGCGGGACCGCTGTTCTGCTATTGAGCTCCTGCAACGAGAATTTGATTGTGGCGATGCTCGAACTTTTCAAGGTAGCGAGCGGGACATCATGTTCCTGTCGATGGTCGCGGACCCGGAACGATGCCATCCACTTTCGGGCAATGCTTACGATCAGCGGTTCAACGTGGCGGCAAGCCGCGCTCGGGACAGAATGTACCTGGTGCGGTCGGTAACCCCCGAGCAGCTTTCCGACAAAGACATTCGTCTGACCCTGCTAGAACACTTCTCGAAGCCGAAAATCGAGCACCAGGTTGACCAGGAAGGGCTAATCAAGCTTTGCGAATCCGGTTTTGAGCGCGAGGTTTTCACTATGCTCGTGCAGCGCGGCTATCGCGTCATTCCGCAGGTCAAGAGTGGTACCTATCGTTTGGACATGGTCGTGGAAGGCGCAAACGACGCACGACTGGCTATTGAGTGTGATGGTGACGCCTTCCATGGACCGGACCGCTGGGCGAGCGACATGAGTCGTCAGCGCATTCTGGAGCGTGCCGGTTGGACTTTCTGGCGCTGCTTTGCTTCCACATGGTGCCTGCGCAAAGACGAAGTATTTGAAGAACTGGTCGATCGCTTGACTGTCATGGGCATTGAGCCTATTGGAGCGCTGGCTTCACTTCCCAATTTGGTGGAGCGACGAACATGGCAGCAGCCGAAAATTGATGGAAAAGAGGAGCGGGACCCGATTGACGAAATCGTAGATGCGGCAATCGATGCCACGAACAGCTCGGCTTTCAATCAGCGGCACGCGACCAACTGATTGCGCTCAGGGGCTGTGGTTCCGCAAGCCCCTAAGGTGCCGCCTTTACCTTGGCGTATGGCGGCCTGCGTGGGAAAAAATCGCCAACCCGGCCTAACCGGGCGCAGCAACCTCCTTTTCATAAAGGGGCGCTCCAAGCCCGGCGGCCCCCAATCGTGAACGCTACAGGTTGGTAACCGCGATTGAGGGAGTGTGAGGATTACTTAATCAAAAACCTCTCGTAGTTCTTGCCCGCGATCCATGCGGGTGCTCGGCCGCGACCTGTCCACGTGGCTCCAGATTTGGGGTCCTGATATTTAGGCGCAATCGTCCCACCTTTGCGCTTTTTAGTCTTCGTTCCGAGTCCGAGGTCTTCTGCTGTTAGCCCATACTCGATGACGATTTGACGGACTTGCTGGATCGCACTTGCCAGTTCCGCCTGCCGCGCGGCTTCCAGCTGTTCCTCAAGCTTCGCTTTCTGTGCGAGCAAATCTTTGTAAGTAGCCACAATTGCCTCCGAGGTGTTGTTGGCCCGCCAAGGATAGCGGAAGAATGATCCGTCGAGTGGAGACTATCTCAATTCTTCACGGTGCATCAATGGACCGCACAATGTGCATCTGCTGTTTTATCGGCCGCTCTCCCGCCTGCCATTGAGTCACCTTCAAGTAGCGGCCACGGGTTTGCGTGGGGCCCCTTTTAGACCGGGCCTTCAGAACAAATAGACAATCCACGCCAATAGCCAGGAAAAAGCGAGCGCCATGTAGGCGAACAGGAGCGCCTGCGTGTAGCTCGGCCGCCAAATTGCCGCCACTCCAATCTTGTTGGCGATTAGGGCGATTAGCGCTCCACCATTCAGTGATGGCAGTGGAAGCAAATTGAATGACGCCATCTTCACTGCGACCAGGGCTAACAGTGAGAAGAATGAAAGCTGGGAAATTGCCGTGCTCGCATCGGCCAAAAGCCCCTGCGCGCGCGTCAATGGGGAAAACGCACCACTGATAACTTGGCCAAAACCGTCTTTGAAAGCCGGAAACGCCTCGCTGGGCGTGATGGCAAACGCAAGCGCCAGCAATGCCGTGGATCCTGACAACATCACTACCAGTTGCACCACCGCAGGCTTACCGTCAAACGTGCCTTCTCGCTCCCACGACTCAAGGTCTTCCACCCTCGTATCTTTGAATCTCACTGCACCTCCCACGGGAAAGACCTTGAGTTGCACCCGGCCCCACCTAGCGATGACCGGGCCGTAGCCATAGGACAGTTCTCTCAGCGTGATTCCAAGCGATGTCCCGACTAGTGCAAGGACGCTGAGGTGTAGAAGCAAACAGAGAAAGAGGGCTGCAATCAAGGCGAGCATGTGGGGAATCAACGGCCCATGTACTAGTTGTAGTCGGAAATAGGCAGCCTAAACGGGCCGATATGCATTCTCCAGGTAGAGAGCCGGCCGCTAGTTCTGTCCGTCGCTGTTGAGGAGCGGAATTGGAGCTTTCGCATGTTACAGCTATGCAGTGCGTGTGGAGCCACAGTATTAACAACGCATAGGTCTGGAATAACGTATCCGGGCGGCCGGGGAGGCCTACCTATGCCGTGATATCTTGGCTGCCGCAGAATGACGCTGTCGAGAACAGTGGCCAGGATGGACTGTGGCGCTAAATACCCCACGCCGGTACTGTTAGCGTTGCAACATACATCCTACATAATTCGAGAATGGCCGTGGGCCGCATAAGAGTCGTTGGGGGTAGGGATGATTATTGGCATTGACTTGGGAACGACGAACAGTCTTGTCGCCGTTTGGGAAGATGGGCGCCCGCGCCTGATTCCAAACAGTCTGGGCGAGTTCCTTACGCCATCATGCGTGAGCATCGATGAAGATGGCACCATCCTGGTCGGACGGGCGGCAAAAGAGCGGCTGCAAACGCATCCTGACAAGACGGCGGCCGTCTTCAAGCGCTTCATGGGTAGCGACCGGACAATCCGGCTTGGTAAGCGCGAGTTCCGCGCGGAGGAGCTCTCTGCGCTCGTTTTGCGCTCGCTTAAGGAAGATGCAGAAGCGGCGCTGGGCCATCCGGTTACCGAAGCAATCGTTACCGTCCCCGCATATTTCTCTGACGCGCAACGAAAGGCCACTCGGTCAGCAGGAGTCTTGGCTGGTCTGAAAGTCGATCGACTGTTGAATGAGCCGACGGCAGCTGCATTGGCCTACGGGATTCATCAGCTGGGCGCTGAGACGCGTTTTCTTGTATTCGATCTGGGCGGCGGCACCTTCGATGTCTCTGTCCTCGATATGTTCGAGGGAGTCATGGAGGTCCGTGCCTCTGCAGGTGACAACTTCCTCGGAGGCGAGGATTTCGTCGCATGTCTGATCGACCGATTCTTTGAGCGAACTGGGGCACCCGCGAACCTTAAAGTGGACGTCGCCTTCATGCAGCGACTGACTGCTCAGATCGAAGCCGCGAAGATAGCCCTTTCCGAAAAGGCCACCAGCACGGTCGAAGTGGCTCAAGGTGCCCACACTTACACTCTAGAACTGGATGAACCGACCTTCGAGCAGCTATGTGCTCCGCTGCTGCAGCGGCTGCGCGCCCCGGTGGAGCGTGCCCTGCGGGATGCGAATCTGCGGGGTACTGAACTAGACAAGATTGTGCTCGCCGGAGGTGCCACTCGCATGCCAATGGTGCGGCGCATGGTCGCCCGCATGTTCGGCCGCTTTCCAGAGTGCGAAATCAATCCGGATGAAGTCGTCGCTCTTGGTGCCGCTGTGCAGGCGGGCCTCAAGATGAAAGATGCTGCGCTCGACGAAGTGGTTATGACCGATGTCGCGCCGTACTCGCTTGGTGTCAGCGTGACCATGCATCTGGCAGATGGGTCGCATACCGACGGCCACTTTGATCCCATCATTGAACGCAATAGTCCGGTGCCGATCAGCCGCATGAAGACCTACAGTCCTATCCGTGAGCGGCAACGCACGGTAGACCTGCAGATCTATCAAGGGGAAGCGCGGCTCGTAAAAGACAACATTCACTTGGGGACACTTAAGGTCTACTTGCCCGATTTGCCACGAGCCGAGAGCGGCGTTGACGTACGGTTTACGTATGACGTCAACGGGCTGCTGCAAGTAGAGGCGACGGTTCAGAAGACGCAAGAGACTGTAAGTTTGATCATCCAAGACAACCCTGGTTTCCTTTCAGAAGGCGAAGTCTCGCAAAGGCTTGCTGCTCTATCCAAACTGAAGATTCATCCGCGCGATCAGATGGAAAACCGGACTCTTATGGCTCGCGCAGAGCGGCTGTATCAGCAACTGCGCGGAAACGAACGCGATTGGTTCGGCGCGCAGACACGTTTGTTCGAAGCGTCGCTGGCCTCTCAGGACACACAACGCATTGTCGGTGACCGGCAGAAATTTGGCGACCTGATCGACCACGTTGAGCGTCAGATTCGCGTTCTCCCGCAACCCGAGCCGCAAGCGTGACGAGCACAACAACATGGTGCCGTACTTTCTGCAACGCCTTGGACTTGATACGACTGCCGATGAGCGCGCGATTCGACGCGCTTACGCAAGAGAGCTCAAGAAGATCGATCAAGAGAACGATCCGGATGGCTTTCAGTCACTCAGGTCCGCCTACGATGCCGCCCTGCTTTGGGGCAGGCAAACCAACCCAGCAGTGCCGTCGTCGCCTGAACGGAGGGATAGCCATGGCGCGGATGTATCGCGTGGCGCAGGCACCGTTGCGTCGTTTGCTCCGCCCAACGTAGCGGTCCCTAAGCTCTGGCGCGACTCCCCGCTAGAGCCATCGGCGGCACCTGCGCAACGTGATGACGCGAGCGACATCGCTGATAAGGCGTATGCAGGCTTTATGGAGACGTTCACTGCAGCGATGGCGGATCCCCAAGCGATCCCGGATTACGCACCATGGCAAGCGGCGATCGAGGATCTGTTGGCAAGCGAAGCACTCGTCAGCATAGCTGCACACGATATCTTCGAGCGGAAAGTCGCCCATTTGTTGACACAAGGCTGGAGGCGAGGGCACGAGGCGCTGTTTGTTGCTGCCAGCAACGTGTTCCGATGGAATGAAGACCGCCGGCACCTCCAACGCTTTGGGAACGTTGGGTTCATTCTTGATAGGGCGTTGCAGGAGCGAGCGCTATTCGATTGCCAACAACCCAAAGATCGAGCCCTGCAGCGCACGCTTATTGTCCGCCTACGTAGCTCCGCAGAACCGACCGCCAAGGAACTGCGGTCTTCCTTTGCAATACTGGAGAATGTGGTCAGGAATTTTCCGACTTGGATGGGCATCATCACAGATGTGGACCAACTGTCGCGCTGGCGCGCGCTGCATGCTGCGTTGCCATTGCGGAAGCAAGCAAAACCAATAAGCGTCAAACCTGCCACCAGAGCATCGGCGAAGACTGGGTCGTCAGGTTATGGCTGGGCAGCCGTTCTGTTTCTGATTTTCCTTGCCAATGCGGCGCGCCTAGTGGGCAGTGGGCCAACGGTGCCGCCGCTCGCTCTGCCTACAACGAGCGCGACAAGTAAGTTGGAAATGCCTTTGGAGCCGCCACCTGCATCGCCGGCTAGCGTTGGCACCACGTCAACATCGTCCGCTCCCCCCATCGCTCCTCGGCCTCTATCGCAGAAGGCTGTTGCTGCGCTCGTCAAGCGGGCCCCTAGCCCTGAGGTCTGCGACGAGGTGTTCAGAATTTCACAAGTGCATGGCCTGGGCACGCCTCAGCAGGATGCGGACCCCGGGCCAGCATTTGACCGGCAAATCATGGCCTGTGTCGGGAAGCGGTATTGGCCTCAATCGATGGTGGCCGATGTGTCGGTCGAGCAGGCCTTTAGGCGGGAGAAGGCCCGATTGGCGATTGAGAACAAGAAGCTCCAGGCGGACCTTGCGAAGATTCGACTTGACCCGCCAGCTACATATCAACCAGGCGCCGTTCCCCACACCAAAGGCATATTTAAGGACGCGGCGAATTCGACTGCAGCAGTGAGCACTCCGACAAAGCCGGATTGAGGGCAAAGGCGCTATGACGAAGATCGTCGTTGGCAGAAGCCTAAACGATACCGACGTGCTTTGGCGGTACATGTCGCTCGACAAGTTTATTGATCTTGTAGAGTCGCAGACCCTTTACTTCACACCGCTGTCGACCTACGAGAAGACCGATCCGTTTGAAGGATACGTACCGCGAGCTGCTATGCAAGCGATAGCGGATGTCTCAAGGAGTTTCCGCGATCAGCATTTGCAGGAAATCCATGAACTTGGGCACCACCTTTCCAGTAGAGTAGCTCCAGAGGCCGCACATCACCTGAAGGCCGAATTGCAAGGGCTCAGAGAGAAAGCTGAATCGCATCTTCCCACGATGGGTGCACTCGCCAAGAATATTTCTGCCTGCACGATGGTGAACTGTTGGTACAAAAGTAGGCATGAATCCGAAGGCATGTGGAACCTTTATGCAAGAAATGGGGTGGCCATCAAGACATGTGTAGGCGCGATGCGCCGGGCGTTCGGCTGTCGTGATGAGCCGCCCGTTGTTCACATTGGTTCCGTCAAATACGTCGATTTCTCTGATCCTGACCTCAAGCCGAGTGAGTGCGTAACGGAGGACGGGCATTTCCTTGGCATGATCAAACGAATTGCGTACGAGCATGAAAAAGAAGTTCGCATGTTCGTGGCCCGGACGCGGCCCTCGAATAGTTCGGATCTACTGCAACCGGAATCTATGCGAGTGGAAGTCGATGTTCAGACTATGATCGAATCTGTCGTGATATCACCTTTTGCCGGCACAACCATCGAACGAAGTGTCCGAGCAGTCTGCAGATGCAGCGGAATTAGTGGGGGGATCATCGTACGCTCGGGTTTGCTCGACAATTGCGAGTACTTGCTAGACGTATACAAGTGAGCAGGTGAGGATCGGGTCGGTGGAGTTGCATCGGAACCATCGAACAGTGGGCGGTATCCTTCTTCGTCCGCAGGCAAGGTTCGACTCGGATGCTCATCGTTTCATTCTGTTGAACCAGAACACAGGGGATGCCACCTTCTCGGGATACCACTACAAACAACCGAAAAGATCGGCTGCCAACTATGGTTTGTTCGTTGAGGATTGCTGATGGCGAAGAGCGTTGGTGGATGGATCTTGCTGGAAGTTGAGAACTCGCTCCGAAAATTGATCAGGTATGCGCTCGAGGACGACGGCTCACTGTACCTCTGGTTGTATCGGGCAGGAGAAGTTCAAATCAGCTACCGGCTGGACGGCCCGGGCGGTGTGCCGACAGGAGACGTAACGCGTCTCGGTAGACCACGTACGAAAAAGCTCTCTTACCACGCGACGGGTCGAGTGCACTTTGACCACAAGAAGGACGAAAAGATATTCTTGGATCCGCTCATGCGTCTTACCGAGCGAAATTCATTTGCAATCTACCGTATTCCCGCCGCTGGTCTCCTTGACCGGCACGATGCCGAACCAAGTGCTACGGACTTGATTCTTCCCTCAGATTCTAGTGCTGCTCGGACATTCCAACTCTGTGTCTGTCCGACAACCCATGCATTGTTGCCCGAGGAAGGCCAAGTTAATTTCAACGGATTGTTTTCGCTTCGTATTTCGAACATTGAAGGTCCAAACCTTCCTATAGAAGTGCGAGGGCATTTTGTAACCAGTCTGCGTAGCACCGGCAAGTTTGCGGCGCCAGCCCTCAAAGAGGATCAAGCTTTCGTAGACTTTCAACAGCGCATTAACGTGTGGGATGGTCTACTTGTCTTTCCTCCTGCATCGAAGAACGATAAGGGCGTCTACCGTGTCGTCCCCAGCGTCCCAATGAGAGCTCGCCCGAAGCTGTCAGTTGAGTTTTTCGATCCACTGTTGGAGGCATGCCCGCTGGAGACCGAGGCGCGTCGTGAAAACGTCGACATCCGATTTAGGGTGCGCAGGAAGGGTTCCTTCTTGCCACATGCTGTTCCGATTCGAACCCTTACTTTGGACGCAGAGCTATATTGATCGTCCGATTGCTGGTCTGCGGCTTACGAGAAGAGGCAGGGCCGCATTGTGTCGTGCGAGCATGCGTTAGCTAGGGGATCTAGGGCTTTGCGTAGCCGGAAATCAAAACACGCGCCGCTTGTTGCCTTGCCAACAGAGCGTGGCTGCCTGAACCGGGGCGTTCAACACGCTCATGTCGAAATGCGATGTGCGTAATACGGCCGCAGCTTGTCCTCAAGAATCGCGTCTACCGCATCGAGGTCGCGCGGGTCAGGATTCGGCGATACATCGATGTTCTCCGGCTTAACTGAAATCAGCAAACGGTTGTGTTCGGTCGCCGCAATCTCTGGCGGCGGATCCTCGGTGATGAGGGCGAACGAGAGTAGACCCTTCTCCCCGGGCTTGGTCGCGAGTGCGTCGAGTTGACTAGCTTGCGGATGTGGCCGTATTGGCTTTCCAGAAGCCGCGCAAGTTGTCGGGGCGCACAGTTGATGCCCGGCTATTTGTCATCGCAGAACACCGGCTCGGCAATGATCTGTTCGGGGGAACCGTCTTGCGAGGCAAGTTCGATTGCTTCTTGCCAAAGTTGAATTCTCTTTTTCCACTAGGACTCGGAATAACCGGTCACGTCGATAGGTCTGGGATTTTTGGGGATCGCGGACGGCGGCTTTCGGGCTGCGGAGCCCAAAAATAAGCGTCGCTAACACCAGAAGTAAAAAAATAGAAACGACATATGCCCCCAAAGCCCCACTTGGGGGGTATTCGGATGACTCGGCGGGCCCTTACGATTTACTTATCAAATAGACCGTTGGCATCACGGGCGAGTTCCTCGACTCACGAACTGAACGATTTACGGCGCAGCGTAGATACTCTCTGCAGGGGAAGTGGGAGTTCATGACAGAACAGACCAATCAACACGACCCCTTCAAGGGCCGGCAATCGGGTGAGACGTCTAGTCACGAAGTCAATTCGCGGCCATCTCAAAAGGAAGCGCAGGCTGCTAGCGATATTGGAGGTTCGGAGTGGCAGCCAGCACGTATCAGCACTGGCCTGGTTTGTGTCTGCATCGTTGCCGGCCACCACCAGCGCTCTGCCGAGCCAGCGCAACTCGCTCGCTCATTAGCCTTCGAATCCGGACGGGTTCTGTCGGACACCGATATCCTGCGCGCTGCAGGCGAGATCGGCCTCAAAGCCAAATTTGCAACGTCGTCGTGGGAACGCTTACCTCGGACACCGCTTCCAGCAATTGCGACACTTTTGAGTGGAGAGCGGGTAGTCATCCTCCGTGTTCTCCCGGACGACCGGATTGTTGTTGCCGATCCTTACAAGCCGCGCGCGACGCTGCTCACGCGTGAAGCTTTCGAAGCGATCTGGGCAGGGCAGCTCTGCCTCATCAAAACCAAGCTCCGCCTCGACAACCCGAACCGTCCTTTTGATATCGGTTGGTTCATCCCCGCGATATGGAAGTACCGCCGCATCTTCGGCGAGATTCTGGCGGCGGCTTTCGTCATTCAGCTCTTTGGCCTTCTCACGCCACTCTTTACCCAGGTCATTATCGACAAGGTATTGATGCACAAGAGCTTGGCCACCCTGCATGTTCTGGCGGCAGGCATGCTAATCATGATCGCGTTCGAGGCCCTCCTGAGTGTGCTTAAAGCTCACTTATTGGCTCATACATCTAATCGCATCGATGTTGGGCTAGGGGCGAAGCTATTCCGACATCTTCTGCATATTCCTCTGCGGTATTTCGAGGTCCGCCGCGTTGGCGATACCGTGGCGCGCGTGCGTGAGCTGGACGGCATCCGACAATTTCTGACGGGCTCGTCTATCAACGTGCTGATGGATTTGGTCTTCGTCGTGTTGTTTATCGCCGTGATGATGCTTTACAGCCCGGTTTTGACGGCGGTGGTGTTGGCCTTTATCCCGCTTTTTGTAACGCTGTCGCTGGTGATGCGTCCGCTGATGCGGCAACGGCTGGAAGAGAAATTTGACCGTGGCGCTGAGAGCCAGTCCTACCTCGTGGAAGCCGTAACTGGCGTGCAGACTGTCAAGGCGATGGCACTGGAGCCGATTCTGTACAAGCGCTGGGAGGAGATTCTCGCCCGGTACGTGACGGCGTCATTCCGAACAGCTCAATTGTCTGACATCTCAGGTGCGCTGGGTCAATCCCTTCAGAAGCTTTCGACGTTGGCAGTGCTGTGGGTAGGCGCCTATCTGGTTATGGAGAGCAGCTTGACCGTTGGTCAGCTGATTGCATTCCAGATGCTGTCCGGACGCGTTATCTCCCCTGTGCTGCGCTTGGTGCAGACTTGGCAAAGCTTCCAACAAGTCGGACTATCCGTTGACCGATTAGGCGATCTGCTCAACACGCGCGCGGAGCCGTCTCTGAGCCCGAACAAGGCCAGTCTGCCAGCCATTCAAGGGGCGGTGCGACTGGAAAACGTGCGATTCCGCTACAACGCCGATGGGCCCGAGATTCTTCGCAACCTGTCATTTGCCGTTCATCCTGGAACGACCGTTGGTATTGTTGGCCGCAGTGGTTCTGGCAAGAGCACGTTAACGCGACTGCTGCAGCGGCTCTATGTACCAGAATCCGGGCGCATCTTGATCGATGGAATAGACCTCCAGCAGGCCGATCCCATGTGGTTGCGCCGGCAGATTGGTGTGGTCTTGCAGGAAAACTTTCTCTTCAACGGGAGTATCCGCGACAACATCGCCATCCATGTACCGGGCACGTCGATGCAGCGCATTGTTGAGGTCGCCAAGCTGGCCGGGGCACACGACTTCATTCTTGAACTGCCGGAGGCGTATGACACGCAGGTAGGCGAGCGTGGTACCGCTCTCTCAGGAGGGCAGCGACAGCGTATCGCCATTGCACGTGCGCTGTTAGCCAATCCCCGCATCCTCATCTTCGATGAGGCAACCAGTGCACTGGACTACGAGTCCGAACGCGTTATTCAGGACAACTTGGTGAAGATCTGCCAGGGGCGCACCGTTTTTGTCATCGCGCACCGGCTTTCCACTATCCGCCATGCCAACACGATTTTGGTGATGGATAAAGGTGAACTGGCTGAGCACGGCACGCATTCGGAACTACTAGTGCGTGGAGGCATTTACGCTCACCTCTTCTCCCAACAAGCGGGGCCGGAATATGCCGCTGCTTAAGTTGATGAAGTTCGACCGTGCTGCTAATGGCGACCAATCCAGGGCGGAGCGAAGTCGCGCCAGTCGCAGCGCGCCACTGACTGCGTTGGAGCAGGAGTTCTTGCCGCACCTGCTCGAAATACAGGAGTCGCCGCCCTCGCCCGCACACCGAAAGGTGATGTGGAGCATCGTTTTGCTCGTCTTGGTTTTGATCGGATGGGCCTGCATTGGTCAGATTGCGGTGGTAGCAACGGCGCCGGGCAAGTTCATCCCAGACGGTCGTATCAAGCAGATTCAACCGCTGGAAGCTTCGATCATCAAGGCAATTCACGTGCAAGAAGGCCAGCATGTGCACGCGGGAGATTTGCTGCTCGAACTTGACCCCGGTATCAGCGGCGCCGCTTTACAGGCAAATACAGACAAGTACGCCTACAACCGCCTGGAACAGACACGGCTAGCGGCGGAACTCACACATGATGCGCCAGATTATCGGAACGCTGACCCTGCTTGGGTCGCGCTCCAGGAAAGCGCACGTGCTGCGCGGGAAGCCGCCTATACAGCCAAGCGCGAACAAGCGCGATCACAGGTGGAAGAGAAAGCCCATGCCTTGGCGGCCGCCCAGGCAACCTTGACGAAATACCGCGAGAACACCGCCATCAGCGAGGAGCGCGAATCAAGCGCCCGTCCGTTGGTGGAAACGGGAGCGGTTTCACGCGTTGACTACCTGCAACTCAAGCAAGAACTGACTAGCAACCGCAACGACTTCGTCGCACAGACGAAAACGGTCGATGAGCGGCGCGCCGCATTGCAAGAAGCGCAAAAGCACTTGGCTGAAGTCGAGCACGACCACAAGGCCGCTGTCTATGGGCAGCTAGGCGAAAAGATGGCCAATGAACCTGGCCTGCGCGGGGACATGGAAAAAAGCCGGGAGCTGCACGAGCTCAAGTGGCTGAAGGCTCCCGTGAACGGCTGGGTGCAGAAGATGAACGTGACGACCGTTGGCGGTGTCGTGAATCCGGCCCAGACTCTAATGACCATCGTGCCGGACGGCATGCCATTGGTAGTAGAGGCTCTGCTATCGAATGATGATATCGGCTATGTGAAGGTGGGCCAACCGGTTGAATTAAAAGTCGATACCTTCCCGTTTCAGAAGTACGGAACACTGAAAGGCAGTCTGGTGTGGGTGAGTCCAGATGCTGAAGAACGCAGTACAGCATCGATCAGTGACGAGAACGGCGCAGCGGGGAATCAACCCGAAAAGGCGATTCAGAACGTGAAGTCAGTAAAAGAAGGCTACGTCTACAAAGTCCGAATTCGGCCCGAGCAAAGCGCTTTCGTAGTGGACGGGCGTTTTGCACCATTGCAGGCCGGCATGACCGTGCAGGCTGATATTGCAACGGATCGGAGAAGGGTAATTGATTTTGTTATTTCCCCACTCATCAAATACATGGGTGAGAGTGCGAGCTTGAGATAGACGCCTAAAAATAATTGAGTGAAGTCAAGAGGCGCGCTACCGCAAAGGGGCTCACGATCGGTGGTTATACCTGATGCATTTGTCTCGGGCAGATATTGGAATTGGAGGGGCTGTGGAAAAAATTTACAGAAGATGGATGTGGATGCCGGCCAAAACTATTGTCTCGATTGCGGCCTGTTTGGCTTGTCTCCAAGTAGCGAGGGTTTGGGCTCAGCCGTCAACTGCAAGAAGCTCTCACGCTACCGAATTTGCGGAGGTGGCTGCGAAAATTGCAGAAACCGGAGACATACAGGATTTTGAAAAAATATCATCTGCGCTATCAGATGTTAAGTTCGTCAAGGTTGGGAGCGGGGCGGAAGAAAGTCATTTCTCTCATTTTAGGGCGAGCGATGTTCCCGCTGGAATCGGTTCGATAGATTATCAAAAATCAACAAAATATGTCCGGATTAAGGTTAAGCCAGAAAAAGCGTGTGTAGACGGATCGGAAGTTTTGGGTTGGTTTGGTAGGAGATGGGACATATCCAACGACATTATTTCTAATCGAAACTCCATGGCGCCTTTGGCGCAAGGGCATTGGTACAGATTTGAGTGGTTGGATGGGCCTGTTGGCTATGGTGTCAGAACATTAACGCCATCTAACGACACAATGGCGGTTTCGCTGGTTGGCGGTTGTTTGTGGGAGTTGGAGCTCGTCAAATTAACTGGAAGGGGAAAATAATGGCAACTGGGATCAGTCAATCTGTTTTTAACTCCGTCTTTGGTCAGTTGAATTTATCCCCTTCTTGGGGTCGAGCATTGCTGGACGCGGTAAACCAGTCGCCGAGCCTGCAGCAAGCGGTGAACGATTATGCGGCGGGCATAGATTTGGGGAACTTCAGGCCAATCGAATTTAATGATTTCGCAGCCAATCCAAATGGGTCTTTGGCTGGGACAAATACAGATGGCTTATTTTCAATGCCTAGCGGAGGAGGGTTGGGCGGGGTAGACATAAACATAAAGTTTGCGACATCGCCTGATTACACTTTTGGCGATTTTCTCCATGCCGTTTCACACGAACTTGCGCACGTTGTCTACAATCCCGTAGACACGGGGATGATGGGTGAAGTAAGAAGTGGAGATGATATTAAAAGCGCTTATTTGAGGCGCGAAGGCGAGGCCGATGCATATGCGGGCCGCATCGCGAGTGAGCTTCGGGATTCGGGGTACGGCGAATTTACAGATAATCCTCTGGCTAACAAAACATTAAGTTCACAGATTAATCGGGAAGCGGATGCCTATAATTCGGCGTTGACGCAGGCGCAGCAAAATTCCCCGGGTGTCTCGCCCGATCAGATAGGGGGAGTTGTCAACGACATATATGCGAACAGCCTGGCTTCAAGCAGCCGTTTGTCGGAAGCCTGCACACTTGCTTGGGACAAGTACTCAACCCTGGCCGAGGGTTGCAATATGTCCGATATTAAATCGGTCACTTCCGGTGTGAACACACCACCAGCCCCCAGTGCCGGAGATGTTCAGGGGTCATCGTTGTCGTTCACCGATTCTAATGGGGCAACAACGACCATTTCTATTGATGCGAATGGTTATGCGCAGATCGGCTACTTTGACGAAAACGGACTATTGCAGTGTGCGCAGGAAGTCGGCTCGGATGAATTCGGTAACCAAGTTACAACAACTACTAACTATAACTCAAATGGTAATGTCTCATCAACGCAAACCCAAACTGTCGATAGCCATGGAAATTCAATAACGAAAAACTACGATGGTTCCGGCGTCCTGCTTAACGATTCATGGAGCCAAGAAAGTGGCCCCCACGGGACAGATGTTTACAATACCGATGGCTCATCTGTTTCCACGACTGTAGATGTGGACGGTAGCTCTGTTGTGATTAATCGTGACGGACAAGGAAACGTCACCACGGATTACTACGATAGTAACGGTATATTGACCGGTGATAGCTGGAGCCATGCCGACGGTAGTCACGGAAACGATTCATATAACGCGGATGGTTCGTCGACTTCCACCGCCATTAGTGTGGACGGGAGCTCGGTCGTGACGGTGAATGACGGCCGTGGAAACATTACCGTCAGCGATTACAACAGCAGCGGCACGCTTACCTACGATAGTTGGAGTCACTCCGACGGTAGCTATGGGACTGATACCTATAATTCTAATGGCTCGTCCGTGTCCACGGCCACAAATGCAGATGGCAGCTCTGCCGTGACCACTAATGACGGTCAGGGAAACATAAATACCAACGATTACAACGGCACCGGCACGCTGACCGGTGATAGTTGGAGTCACGCCGACGGTAGTCACGGCTCGGATGTCTACAGCTCCGATGGTTCGTCAACTTCCACGACCGTCAACGCAAACGGTAGCTCTGTCGTGACGACGCATGACGGTCACGGAGATACGAGCACTAGCGACTACGACAGTGGCGGCAAGTTGCTCGACGACAATTGGCACCATGCTGACGGAACCTATGGAACCGATACGTACAACGCTGACGGGTCTTGGGTCGCGCACAAATATGGTGCCACACCTGGAAATGAAGGCACGTACGATTACGATTCCAGTGGGACGTTGATTCACAGCTTGGAAAGCTTAACCAATGCCGATGGAAGCGTTGCTAAGATTGAATTTAGAGCCGGAGAGTGGCGAGAGGAGTTTGACTATTCGGCATCTACTGGGGATCTTTCGCTAAAGACAAGTTACGCTGATGGATCCTATTCCAATCTTTCGTTCAGCAGCGCGGGGATCGAGATTAGTGCTTACGGGTCAGATATTGGTGAGACATCGCATGAGCTTTGGACGTCTGCTTACATAACGGAAACCGATACCTTCTCAGACGGATTCTCATGCACTGGGACGTTGACCTATCTCAGTGGAGGGGCTTATTCGAGCACCTGGAACGCAAATGATGGTAGCTATGACAATGTTTACTATGACGGCGCCGGTCATTTCACTCAAGACGTCTCCTATGTTAACGCTGGGGACGCTTCGCATGATTGGATTAATACAGATGCTTTTGTCCGACCGGTCTATCACTCAGCAAACCCAGCAGGCTTCTCGGCTTAAAGCGATGTAGCGGTGCTTGAGTGGTGTTTGCGATACTTGTGATGCCGCGAAAGGAGTGTCGATGTGGGTTCTCACGCGGCGACGCGCAGCACATCCTCGCTCATTAATATCCCCATTGTTGCACGTTGTGTTTTTTGGCAGGTGAGGTGCCGCGCCCGCGCTTCACCTGTCGATGATTTCGCTTCTTTGGGGAAATGGACAGGTACTAGCCGACGTGCGTTCTCTTTATAAAATTGTCGTTCCCGCGCTTATAACAGCGTTGGGATGCGGGCCTTCTTATGCCGCAGTAGTTAATGTAAACGGTACGGGTCAACTCGATACGCAGTGCAAAGGACTGGCGCCTCAGCCGGTTGCTTTGTCTGGCGCGTTGCAGGTTGCAGCGCAAAGCCAGCCGCAGTACCTGATGGCGATCCAAGACCTCGCGAAAGCCAGGGCGGGCGTCGTGCACGCATGGTCCGCATTCCTGCCATCGGCCGCTGCGATCGCAGAGAACGATCGCTACAAGCCCAACGACAACGGCGGGCCCGTAACGGTTGTTGGTAACTCGATCGTTGGAGGGAACGGCCAGGGCTATACCAGCTATGGTGCCGTCAGCGTCAACCTAAATCTCTATAACGGCGGTCGCGATCTTGCTGCGTATCGCGGTAGCAAGGCACTCGAGCGGGCCAGCGATGCGAGTGTGGACAGTTCTTTGGCCGATGCGTTAGAGGCGGTGGTAGTGGCCTACGGAGATGTGTTCAAGGCGCAGTTGGCGGTTGATGAGTCCAGCCGCGTATTGTCTAGCTTGCGGATTATCCAATCGACGGCAACCGAGCGTTACCGCGACGGCCATGGAACAACTATTGCCATAGGCAAGGCTCGCAACGATGTATTGGACGCGGAGCGACAGCTGTACCAAGCCTGTCACACGTTGCGCGACAGATCGGATGTGCTTGTTAAGTCAATGGGTGCGGATATTGCGCCTGGCAAAGTGCTGGTAGCGGCTGAGCCGGTACCAACGGCCGGTGGAGAGCTAGACAACGTCGATACGGCGGATGCTGCTGTGATGCTAGACCCGGCGGTCGTCGCCGCTCAGCAGCAAGTGCAAGCGGCCTACGCGAAGGTGGATCAAGCGCGCGGGGCTTTTCTACCGGTTGTCGCTGCTTTTGCCAAAAAGGACTTCCTTGGGCAGAGTTTGTCTGGTTGGGGCTCGGCCAATGGCGCACTCGGCGCGCAGAGTTACCGCGTAGGCATATCAATCCAGCAACCGCTGGGGCCATTCACTAGCGAGTATGCGGATTTAGAAACGGCCAAGGCCGACGCGCTCCGGCAGGAAGCAGCCTTGCAGAAGGTGATTGTCGAGGCCAGGAATCGTCTGCATTCGGCATTTAACGTGTTGCTCGAATCCAGGGACGCTGTGCGCGCGGCAGAGAGTAGCGTGGAAGAATCCCGCAAGCTGTTGGATCTCACTCGGTCGCTTTACAAGGCGGGTCGTGCAGCCATTGATGGCGTTGAGCAGGCACGGGTGGATGTCGAGAAATCCGAACGTCTGCTAGGCGAGCAGCAGATCGAGTTGCTTGTCGCAGGCTGGCGCCTTGCGCGCGGTCTGAACGCCCAAGCATTTTCAGCGCGCTTACTGGAGAGAGTCGCAGCGCAGAATGGAAGCTCCAACCTGTCCGATGCGATTGCGCAAAGATAACCGCTCTCAGTTTTGCATCTACATGCATGTGTTCTAGACTCAAAAGAAGTACTCTCGCAGTGCTCCTCCTGTTGCCTCCATAAGTCGAACTACACCTCGGCAACAATCCCCTTCCATCCCCCAGCGGGTCCGATTGGTTCCGCAGCCACTTAGCCCGGTTAGCAGATCCTGGCCGGCGCCTTCATGCACTGTCCTACGTGGCAGGCGGATTCGTTCGTGCGTCAGATTCGTACGCTTGGATCGTCCATGTATTGGATGCTCGTTGCCTATTGAGTGCCAACTCACCAGCCGAGAGAAGCAACAGGAACGCTAAGCGGGACGACCAGAAGTAAGGAGAAACATCATGTCGTTCGGTCCAGCCACACCTGTATGTTTGCAACCCAGCGCTACGCTGGTTCGGTGGAGAGTGTTCGAAACGGAAAGGGGAGAGCGGCATTTCGCCGGCTACTGCATTGAGAGCGGCCACGGCCGAGTAACCTCAGCCATCGTCTCCTTCGACCCGCAGACTGCTGTCGGAGTTAGCTCGAGTGGCAGAGCGTATCAATTACGCGGCCAGTCTGAGTTTGACGATGATGCCGATTACGTATGGGTACTCTGGAGTCTCTACAACCAAGTCGAATGGTCTAAGGACGTCAGCCACGAATACCGTGCACTCGATGTTGGCGAGTCCTGATACAGGGTGATGGAAGGCTATACCACCCCAGCAAAATGAGCGGGGTCTCTTCAATGGAGCTACGGTGGGCCGCCGCTAAATTATGGCGAGGAGGATCCTATCCGAGCCGTCCACCGGGCCGCGCGAGCGAGCGGCAAGCCAGGTCGGGGCCAACTCGTCCTTGCATTCTTTCGCATGTAACCTAAACTTCTGGTGCGGGATTTTACGTACCAGACGTTGCGAGGTGGCATGATGCTCCACTTACCGGCAAAAGAAGAAAGCAGTCGTCAACGGATCCCGGCTGTTTTCTCGATGTCCTTCTGGTCAACAAATCTGCAGAGTTGCGATATCGGCGCTACTGAAGACAGTTGCAGCACCAAAGAGAAGGGGAATTCGCCGAGCGAGACGAGGGAGCCGAGCGCGTCCGTCTCGATCGAGATGTCCATCCTGGACAAGCGCACTGCCAGCGTATGGATATCTATGCCGCCAGCGTCGAGCTCATGCCGAAAGATACGAGCGGCAGCAATCTCCCATGCATCGTCCGTCTCCAGATACGGTTCCCACTGAGTCGGGTACTCCGAATCGAGCGCTTTCAGGACTTGTATAAAAAAGGAGAATCGAAAAGACCCACGCTGAATCTTACTTTCCGCCCCTCTGACGGATTCCGGGATGCCCATTGCACAAAGCGCTTGCGCAAGGGATTCATAGGTTGCGCCTTTGCGTGCGAGAAGTCCGCGTGCTGTGCGCGAAGCAAGGCGCGTCCAAGGCGTGTCGACGTGGGCCACAGGCAGTACTTAGGTTGTCAAAAGCGACTGACAGAAGAAGAACTCCAACCGCAATGGTGAAGTCGTGCTTGTCAAAGACGGCAACGGTACCGATTCTTAGATTCTAGGACCTACTGTCCCACAAAGATCTAGGTTCAGTCGCACCGGTGTCGCATCCCTTGTCAGGGAGTCGCTATGACACCCGCGACCCTTTACCTCAATTTTGACGGGGTGCTCCACCCTCGGAGCGTTCGGCTGCAGGCAGGCGCGAAACCGCAACTGCTCGTCAGTGGCCACACCCTGTTTGAAAACAATCTGCTGCTCGAACGCGCCATTTATGCGCGACCACACACCAGAATTGTATTGCACACATGGTGGGTGTACCTGCTCGGCTATAGATTTGCAGCTTTACAACTACCACCTGCCGTGCAGGCACGTGTCGTCGGCGCGACGTTACCAGGCAACCGGGTCCTGCCCCGCAGAAGCCCATCGTGTGGCGACCGTCGTGACTGGCTTCGTTCCGATGTGGCACGACGTTGTCCAGCTCATCCACTTCTCGTGGACTGCGATAGCTCTCAGGTCCCTGCGAGGCTGATTGACAGGGCCTTGATCCTCGATGGCCAGATGGGCCTCTCGACGGAGCTGCAGCTTGAAGAGTTGATTGCGCTGCTGGATGTCGCGTAGACGGCGGAATCGACGGCGATGGCTAATCGCAGCAAAAGAACTACCCGGCTGCAGGGCTGCTGTCGCTCAACGCGACGGGCCAGGTTTACTTTGCGTCGATTTGGTCGGCACCGGCATCGATTCGACCTGCATCGCTGCCAGGCATGCCAGCAGAAAGGCCGCAGAGAAGCGCTTCCTGTTGACCTTGCGGTTTATCTGGTCTGCCGACTCGTCGATTCCGTAGCGCTCCAGACGCCGAGCCAGTTCTTTATAGGTCAACTTGCGCTGCGCCATCCCCCAGAGCACCAATTCCTTAGCTCGGTCTTCCCATTCGGCATACGCCGCCCCTTCTGTGGGCGCGCTTGCGTTGAGCGGGGTGGCGTTCATCGGACGTTCTCCAGTCATGCCTGCCGACAGCGTTTTCGTCGTTCCCACAAGGAAGCGAACAAAAATCGGTCGTATACGACCGGATGGCTAATTATGCCAGTCGACGTGACTACACGCGTTTACTAGGAACTCTTCTCTGCCATCGCCATGTTGGATAAGGCCCAACTTACCGAGCTTTTCGACCGGTTTAGTACTCCGCCGGCCGGTCGCAAGCTCATCTTGGATGCGCGCGTCCAAGCTCCTGTCCGTGACGTCAAGTCACGAGGAGGGAATGTCATCACCTTGTTAGCCAGTCGCAAGATGGGCGGCGACGTCGAAATTGCGACCGAAAGCCGGCACATCGAGTTCGCGGCGGCTGTTGGTCTTGAGTACGACGACAACGTACTCGAGTTCTATACGCAGCCGTGTCAGCTCAAGCTCGAACTGATCGACGAGGCGACAGGGAAAACACACTCTTTCACGCATGTGCCGGACTTTCTGTCCATCCGGAACGACGGGTTCATGCTGGAGGAATGGAAGTCAGACGTCAAACTCGAACGGCTCGCCGAACGCTTTCCATATCGCTACGTTAGGTCGAGCGATGGGCTGTGGCGGTCCCCTCAGATTGAGAGTCAGCTTGCAGAACTGGGAATCCGATACCGAATCTTCAGCGACTCGGCGATGCCGCGCCGACGTGTTGAAAACCTGCTGTATCTCGCCCATTACTTTGGCCCCGCCGCCGAGCCATGCCCCGAAGAGGCGTTAGCGCAGTTGCAATTGGCTCTGCGTGAGCACGGTCACCTCACGTTTTCTGAGCTTCTTGCACCACCGTATGAGTTCAGTGCTGATTTGCTCAACAAGGCAATCGCAGACAACTTGGTTGCTACGGACCTTGACCGCGAGACGCTCACGGAAAAGCGCCTATTCAATTTGTATCGCGACGATGTGCTGCGTGACTTCATGGTGGCAAATGTCGCATCGAGCGGCTCATCCCCGCTTACGCCGTTCGCTCTCGATATCGCAGATGGCACCAAGTTTTTGTTCGAAGGGCAAGAGCTGACCATCGTCATGGTTGGCGAAGGTAGCGTGGTCTGCAATAGGCCGGACGGCTCTTCAATAACTCTCACTCGAGAGTGGCTGCTCAGCGCGCATGAGAAGAACCAGATCACTGGAATTCAAAGCGCACGGACACAGAACCGGGGGTTGGGCAGCTATTCGAAAGAGCAGCTTACGACAGCGCTGCAACGGCAGGCGCTACTTGAAGCGCCCGCATGCCTTTCCGGTGTCTCAGAGCGCTCTCTGCGGCGCTGGTCTGCTCGACAGAATGCTGCCAACGCAAACGGCGCTGACAAAGTGTTGGCCCTGGTGCCCCATTGCAAGCAGCGTGGAAACCGGAAGCGTCGTCTCAGCGACTTGCAGCTGGCAGTCATGGAGCGTGTCATCGACGAACACTGGCGAACCAGCGAAGCAATTAACTACAAGACGTGCTACCGCTTTCTCGTTGTGGAGTCCGAGAAAGAAGGGGTGAAGCCGGCCTCATACCCAACGCTGATACAACACATCCAGGCTCTTGAGACCAACCGCGACGTTCGGGTGCGGCATGGGAAGCGCTTGGCCTACCAGCAGGACACGTTTGTCGACGTCCTGTATTACGACACGCCCGTGCACGGCAGTCGCCCATTCCAGTACGTACACGTTGACCACACACAGCTCGACATCGAGGTCGTCTCAAGTCGCACGGGAAATGCACTAGGGCGCCCCTGGCTGACAGTTGCCATCGACGCTTGGTCGCGGCGCATTCTCGCCTTCTATCTGACCTTCGATCCTCCGTCTTATATCTCGGTGATGATGGCTATCCGCGACATGGTCCGCCGATTCAGTCGATTGCCCGAGTTCATCGTTGTGGATAACGGAACCGATTTTCTGTCAGACGCATTCAAGACGTTCCTCCGCGCTATGGGCACCCATTTGCGATTCAGGCCGGCAGGCCGTCCGCGCCACGGCGCGGTTCTGGAGCGCTTGTTTGGCCGGCTGAATACTGAGTACATCCACAACCTCGCTGGCAATACCAAGGCAACGAAGAATGTGCGAGCAGTGACTGGTTCGCATCTCCCGAAGAAACTGGCGCAGTGGACGCTGGAAGCCCTGTATCGCGGCATTGAATACTGGGCCACTGAGTACTACGACAACGAGCGTCACCAGGCGCTGAATGAATCCCCTCGAGATGCATTCCAGCGCGGCCTACGCGAGAGTGGATTGCGGCCGCAGCGGCAGGTGGTCTTCAACAGAGACTTTCTGATCGCCACTTGCCCACCGGTTGATCGCAAAGGCACACGCATGGTCAACCAACAGCGCGGCGTAAAAGTCGATGACCGCTTCTATTGGAGTGGCGTATTTAAGTCGTCCAAAGTGGCTGGCGCCAACATACCTGTGCGCTATGACCCTTGGGACGCCTCATCTGTCTACGTACTGGTGAAAGACCACTGGCACCAGGCGGTCTGCCGAAATTTGTATGACCTCGGTCAATTGACCGAGGCGGAGCAAAAGGCCTTCTCCGAAGAGTTTCGGCTGCGTACGGGAACCCGCCCGACCGACAAAGGCGCTGCTCAACGGCTGCGCGAGTTTATGCGCATCTTTACGCCGGAGGGAGCGATGGCCGTTCAGTTTGAACGCCAAGCCGAAAACAAGGCGCTCTACAACGGCCTGCAGATGTCGAGCGTTACGCCTGTAATCGCTCCACATCGATTTGATTTTGATGAGGACACAGCAAGTTCCACCGCTTCGTCACGGCGGGACCAGAAAAGAACAACAACTGCACCGACGCCACCCCAACGCCCGGCAGTCTTGGGCGACTCCACTGAATTTGAAGACTTCTGACTTTCACTAATGAATAAACACACTTACCCATTGACGCCAGTAAAGGCTAGCGCCTCCATCCTGCCAACCAAGCGCATCAAACACACCCGTGTTACGCAGGTGATGGACGAGCTGAGCACTCTGATCTATCCGGATAGCCAAGAGAGCATCCTGTTGGTGTGTGGCCCCACCGGCGCCGGGAAAACGACGCTAGCGAAGTTTATGGTAGAGAACGCACTCAACCAGTCACACGCCGAAATGGAGTTGAATGCAGGTGTGATTCCGGCCATCTATGTCCAAGCACCAGCGTCAGGCGAGACCAAGTTCTCATGGCGCCTGTTCTATCAGCGCATTCTGAATCAGCTTGGCGATGATCTTGATTCTCCCAAGGTGGCATATGGGGTGGATTCTCTCTCCGGCAGACTTGTGCGTCCTCGTGGTGCGAGCGGCAATACTCTAGCGGCGCTACGGACAGCAGTGGAGCGCGGCCTGCGAGCTCGGCAAGTACAGTTCATGGTCATCGACGAGGCCGCGCACATCTTTCGCGACACACGGCGCAATAGCAAGTTGGAGATCCAGTTCGATACGCTGAAGTCCCTGGTCAACGAGTGCGGCACTCAAATCGTCTTGGTGGGCTCGTATGACCTCTACCACCTTGCGTCGTTGTCTGGCCAAATCGCGCGCCGCACCCATGTGCTGCATTTTGAGCGCTATCGCGAGGACTGTCCCGAAGGTGTTCAGGCGTTCGAGCGTTGCCTTCTGTCCTTTGATAAGGCTCTGCCGGAACTATGGGGCGGCCAATTGAACCGGTACGCAAAGCAACTCATGGCCAACACGCTGGGGTGTGTTGGAACGCTGAGCAGCGTGTTGACGCGCGCGGCGAGACTTGCTGGAGCCGATGGGAGTTGGTCGGTGGAAGCGCTGAAGCGTGCTCTCTTGAATGAAGCCCAGCATAAGCGGATTCTTGAAGAGATCATTGAGGGCGAAGCTGCCATCGGACCAAGCCTGACCCGTGTCATGCCGACGATGCAACGCTCGACGGCAAAAGCTGAGAGGCTCACAGCATGAATATGATGTCCTCTAATCCCCGCTCTTCGTTGCACGCCCTCACACCTATCGGGATTGGCACAGCGGAGGTTGAAAGCCTGCTGAACTACCTGTGGCGGCTGGCAGCCTCGCACTCTGTCTCAGTCACTGAGATGTCTCGGATGGTCTCAGACACTATCGGCCAAGAGCTGTCAGCAAACTACAACTGGCAGCGTCTACACCTTACCGGCAACGGCGAAGCGGCGAGAAATTGGTCCGGTGCACTGTCGGCTCTGACGAGCGTCAGCCATCTTGACCGACTGACTCTTCTTCCATGGGAAGATGTCATTGCTCAGCAGAGTCTGACCACAGTACAGGCGCGTTGGTGCCCACATTGTTTGGATGAGGACAGGGCCGCAGGACGGTCGCCCCATATGCGTCTTGCATGGGACGTCGGCTGCGTTACGGCATGCCCCCGCCACGAGTCGCAGCTAGTTCATGTCTGCCCTGAATGCGGCCGCACGGACGCGCGTCACAAGTACGCCTATGTCGTACCTGGATGGTGCGCGCATTGCGGTGCGTTTCTGGGTGATTGCAAAGAATCGGTCCCCGCCGCGCCGGAGGAAATTTGGAAAGCTTCACAAGTCGGCGAGATGCTGAAGGCTCATGACACTCTGGCATGCCGTCCGACGCGGGAATCCCTCCAGGACACAATACAAGAACTTGTGACTCGACTAGACAACGGCAAGAGCGCAACATTTGCGCGCCGTATCGGTGTGAGCAAAGGGACGGTGCATCACTGGCTAAAGGATGGCGGCACTCCTACGTTACCAGCGCTTCTTCAGATCGCGGGGCACGCCGGACTATCACTTGCCAAAGTATTGACAGGAGATCTGAAGAACTGGTCTCCGCCTGCCGACACCTGCAAACAAGTGACCATGCTATTTCATCGCTCGACGCAGCGCGCCCCCCGTCGAACGTTGGACTGGGACGATATTCGTAGTCAACTTGTTGCGATGCAAGGGGACTTGCTACCCGTGAGCGTGGCTGAGGCGGCGAGGCGTCTCAATGTCGATGTACGTCAGATTTACCAGAACGCAAACAAAGAGGCTCGCGTGCTAGCGCAGCGCTGGCGGCAACATATGCGACGCCGGGGCGAGCAGAGCGTGGATAGGGCCCGAGATGCGATTGATGCCGCATGCCAAGACATCCTCCGCGAAGGGAAGGCGATCAATCTTCGCGAAATAAGAAAGCGTGTCCCGCAAGAGGTGCTCGGCAGCGTTAAAGGCGTGATCACCTTGCTGCAGGAAACGCGGGATCGTATGGAGGCGGACTGAAGGTCACCGAAGAGTAAGAGTTCAAGACAAAAGCCGGCCATTGGCCGGCTTTTTTTGCCCGTCGGTTTTGCGACCGTTTGAGGACTGCCCGTTAAGGTGCGCCGTGCCGATAAAGCATAACGTGGCCGATCGGGTAAACAACCATAACCTGTCCAAATGGCCACTTTATGCTTAACGGCACAGTTTTGTTGTTCCTCAATAAATCATCAGATGGTGGGGCGTACAGGATTTGAACCTGCCTGCCTGCGCCGGTAAACCGCCGCCGCTCGACCCATGAGCTACCGCCCCGCCTTCACTATATCGACCCTTCCTGAGGAAACCCGAGTCGGGACATC
>Ga0209674_100150_pt1 | contig 96511 bp, 76 predicted proteins | sample AraplaCvi_mMS_r2_FD_184279 | JGI IMG/M metagenome (GOLD analysis project Ga0209674, IMG submission 184279) | Arabidopsis root microbial communities from North Carolina, USA - plate scrape CL_Cvi_mMS_r2 (SPAdes) (version 2) | ecosystem: Host-associated > Plants > Roots > Endosphere | place: USA... | reverse complement strand
CCGTTCTGATTGTTCAGCGATCCGGTGTTGATGTTCAGGCTGTTCACCGCCATCAACGATCCGCCGCTGTTGTTCAGCCCGCCCGCCACCGTGACATTGGTCGTCGAGCCGTTCACCAGACCCGCGTTGGTGAAGTTCGTGGCGTTGATCGTCGTGGTAGTCGTCGAAGCCAGCGACGCACTCGCCGCGTTCGTCACGTTCGGCGCCGACACATAGAGTGCGCCGCCCGAAAGCACCTGACTCGCGTTATAGAAACCGTTGCCCGCGGTCAGCGTCGCCGCACCGACCGCGTCCACTGCGGCGCCCACGAGCGACAACTGGTTCGACGCTGTGGCCGTCAAGGCCCCGCCGACAATCGCCGTCCCCAACGTTACGTTGGTGCCGCTGAACTGCATGTTCTGCGTCGAGACCATCGACGCGCCGCTCGCATCGAGCGTCCCTTGCGCGGTCACGCTCACATTCTTCGAACCGCCCTGTGAGCCGCTTAGCGTGACGTTGCCGCCGCTCAGCGTGAACTGCCCCGCCACCGTGCTAGTGCCGCTCAGCGTAAGCGTCTGGCCTGCGCTCATCGTCGTGTCACCGTTCGACGACACACCCGCCACGCTCACATTGCCCTGCGTGCCAGTGACGTTCACCGTGCCCATCGACGACACAGCGCCCGCCACCGTCGCACTCTTGGCGGCCTGGATCGTTACATTGCCGCCCGACTGCAGATTGCCGCCGACGCTTACGCTGCCGCCCGTCGACTTCGCACTTACATTGCCCACGGCCGTCGTCGCACCGAGCGACATATCGCCGACCGAAGTCGCCGAGAACTGACCCGCGCCCTGGATCGCGCCGAGCGCCACGCCACCACCCGCGCTCACAGTGATGTCCTTGCCGAACGTCAGCGAGCCACCGCCGTTCACCGAGCCGCCCGCGTTGATCGTCGCGAGACCAAGCCCCAGGAAGGCGCCGGTCAGCGTCGCAGTGCCTCCCGCAGTCAACGTGGTGTTTCCGTTGACGAGTTCGCCGTTCAAGGTAAGCGCGCTACCGGAGGTTGCGTTGAGGTTTCCCTGACTCGTAATTGCACCGCCGACAGACAGGCCACCGCCCGTCGCCGTCAACGTCACATCGCCGTTCGCACCGACCGTGCCGCTCGCAGTGAGATTGCGGCCCGCGCTTACGGCGAGAGCACCGGTACTGCTCGCGTTGCCGCCGACCGTTGCATCGCGCGTGGCATTGACCGTCACCGCGCCGCCGGACGCGACTGCCCCACTCACCTTCACGTCGCCTGCGCCGTTATGCCCTTGCGCCTGCAACGCGATCGCGCCGCCCGCCTGAGCGGAACCGAGAGAGAGGTCATTCCCCGCCGTTGCATTGAGTACACCGTTGGTGGCGACGGCGCCGGTCACGCCGATGCTAGCTCCCGCGTTCAACGTGGCCTGCTGGCCAAACGCCACCGACGCCGCACTGATCGAGCCGCCGGCCGTCAACGTGCCCGCGTTCTGCGCGCCGATGCCGCCCGCGAGGGTCATGTCGCCACCCGACGTGAGCTGCGCATTGCCACCCACGGTCGTCGCGCCCGCGATGTGCAGCGCCTGGCCCGAGCTTCCGGTCAGGTTGCCCTGCGTGGTGACGTTCGCCGCGCTGGCATTGCCGCTCGTCGCGGCAAGTGTCAGGTCACCTGCCGAATTCACATCGGCAAGCGCAATGTTGCGGGTTGCGTCGATTGTCGTGGTACTGCCTGTGTTGATCGCGCCGAGTACGCTGACGTCGCGTGCCGCCTGCACAGCAAATGCACCGAGTGCAGTAGCCGCACCACCGAGCGTCACGTCTCCACCGCCTGCATTGCCGTTGGCCATCAGGCTTACATTGCCGGTGACGGCCTGCACGCTCCCAAGTCCGGCATTGTTGCCGCCCGTCACGGTGACGCTTGCGCCTTGCAATGCGCCGGTCAATGCGAGGTCATGCGAAGCATTCAGCGTTGCAGCCTGAGCGAATGCGGCGGTGCCCGCACCCGCGATATCGTTCGATGCCGTCAGCGTGCCGCCAAGCTGACCGGCGAGCACGCCGCCCAGCGTAATGTCGCGGCCCGCCTGCACGGTGACATCCTTCGCCGCGTTGATCTGGCCACCCAGTTGGGTGTCGAGTGCCGAACTCAGATTCAACGCGCCCGATGTGGTCGTGGTGCCCGTCAGCGCGATGCTGCCGGTAGCCGCGGTCGCACTCAGGTCGCCGGCTGTAGTCTGCAGCGTGCCACTCGCCGATACGTCACGAAGCGCTGCCAGCGTCAGCGAGTCTCCAGTAGTCAGCGATCCGCTCACAAGGACGTCGCGCGCGCCGCTCAACGTGACGGCGCCCGGCGCCGTGGCCGTTCCCGTGATCGCCGCATCGCCTCCGCCGGCGTTGCCGTTGGCGCTCAGCGTCAACGTGCTCGCCGAACTGACGTCGTGCAGCGCGGCGTTATTGCCGCCCGTCGCATTGATGACATTGGCCTGCACGCCACCTGTCAACGCAATATCGCGCTGCGCCGCGTAAGTCGCAGCTTGTGTGAAGGCCTGTGTGCCCGCGCCACCTATATCGCGGCCCGCCGTCACAGAGCCGTTCGCCTCGCCTATCAGCAGGCCATTTAGCAGCGCGTCGCGGCCTGCGTTCAACGTCGCATCGCCAACCGCACTCGTGCTCGCTCCAAGCGAAAGATCGAGCCCCGCGGCGATGTTCAGCTTGCCCCCGCTGTTGATACCGCCCGTTGCATTCAGACTGCCTCGTGCAGCGAGCGCGGTATCGCCGACCGACTCGACGGCGCCGGCGATGTCAATATCGTGCTGGGCATTGACATTGACCGTCGTGCCGCTTGCGATCTTCCCGGTCGATACTACCGAAACGTCGTTGCGCGCCGTTGCCGTCACGGCACCCGCCGCGGCGACCGAACCATTCACGGTGACATTGCCGGGACCGTTAACCGTGTTCGTGCCATTCGCGGTGAGCGCGACCGTGCTCGCCGACTCGACGTTGTTCACGCCGATGTTGCCAGCGGCCGTCACCTTCACGGACTGGCCCTGGATCAAACCGCCTTGTGCGACGTCCCGGCCCGCATCAAGCGTGGCCGCCTGCGCGAACGTCATGGTGCCTGCACCACCGATGTCACGCCCCGCTGTCACGCCGCCCTGCCCTTGCCCGGCGAGCATGCCGGTCACGTTGATGTCGCGCGTTGCGCTGAGCGTGGTGTCGAGCGCGGCGGACGTCGTGCCGCCAAGATTGATGCCGGAGCCGGCCTGCGCACTCAATGCGCCATTACTGGCGATGGTGCCTGTGGAACTGAGGCTGCCGCTCCGGGCGCTGAGCGTCGTGTCGTTAGCAGACTGGATCGAGCCGCTGATGACGATGTTCTGTCCCGCGTTGAGCGCCACTGCCGCGCCGCCTGTCACAGCGCCGGTGATAGTCAGGTCATTGCTGGACGCGAGTGCAAGGCCCGATGCGGCCTGCACGTCATGCAGCGACGCAGAGCCGCCCGCCGCCGTCTGCACAGAACCGCCGCGCAGCGAACCGGTGAGATCCGTATCGCCGCCGGAACTGACGTTCGCCGCGAGACCGAACGCGGCTGTCGCCGCACCGGCGATCGTACTGCCGGCAGTCAGCGTGCCGTTGCCTTGCGCAACCACCGAGCCGTTCATCGTTAGATTCTGGCCGGCGTTGACAGTCAGATCGCCGAGCGCGGAAGTACCCTGCCTGCCAAGGTCGACAGATTGCGCCGCATTGATCAGCAGGTTGTCGCCGGACTGAATGTTGCCGGTGCTCGTCAGCGAGCCCGCCGCATTCGCCAGCGTGACGTTGCCGTTCGACGCGACGCTGCCGGCGATCGACGTGTTACCGCCGCTCGTCACGCTTAATGCATTCGCACTCTGCAATGCGCCGTTAATCGACGTGTCGCCGCCGGAACTCAACGACGCCGTCGAAAGCGAAGCAACGAGCCCGTTCACCGCTAGCGTGCCGCCCGTTGCCGTCACCTGCAGCGCATTATTGGCCTGCACGTTGTTCAGCGCGACTGATCGCCCCGCTGTCAGCGAAACGGCCGCCCCTTGCAGCGCGCCGGTCACCGCAAGATCGTTCGCCGCGGTCACACTCGCATCCTTCACGAAGCCGCTGCTGCCGCCCGCGATGACGTCATGGCCGGCATTGAGCGTCGCCGCGCCCTGTCCCGCGAGCGTGCCGCCAATCACAACGTCATGCCCTGCGGTGAGCGTCGTATCGCCGGTCACGCTCGTCGCGCCGGTCAACGCGACATCCTGCGCGCCGCTAACCGATAGGTTTGCGGCACCGTTTACGGTACCGCCCGAACTGACGCTGCCACTCACCGCCGCGACAGCCAGATCGCCGACGGCCTGCACCGTACCGCTGGTTGCCACCGTCACGTTGCGCTGCGCCGTCAGGGCGACCTGCGAGCCGCCTGCGAGCGTTCCGTTCACGATGACATCGCGCGCGGCCTGCACGGTCGTCGCACCAACCGCCGCCGCATTGCCATTGAAGCTGACGTCGCCGCCGCCGGCCGGGTTACTGGTCGACCCGTTCGCGGCGATGCTGAGTCCACCGCCTGCCTGCACATCGGCGACACTCGCGTTATTGCCCGCCGTCACCTGCAGACCGTTGGCCAGCAGCTTGCCGGTGAACGCCACGTCCTGCCCCGTGGCCAGCGTGCCGTTTTGCCCGAATGCGACAGAACCGCCGCCGGTCAGATTGTTCTGCGCGTTGATCACACCGTCCTGCTGCACGATGACGACACCGGGCACCTCGACATTGCGCCCTGCATTCACCTGCGCATTAGTCCCGACGAGGAGCGACCCCGGCACCGACACATCGCGCGCGACATTCGCGGCAAGCGTCGTGCCGCTGGCGAGCGATCCGCTCACGGTCAGGTCCTCGCCTGCCGCGACGGTGACTGCGTTCTGGGCAGTGGCTTGTCCGGTAACGATGGTGTTCTGGCCAGATGCGAGCGCAAGGTTGTTGCCGCTCTTCACCGTGGCGCCTGCGTTCAGGTTGCCTTGCGTGGCGCTCAGGGCAAGATCGCCTGACGTCTGCAAAGCCGCGTTCACATTGACGTTGCGTTGCGCAGTCGCCTGCAACGTTCCGCCGTTGGTCTGTCCATTGACGTTGATATCGCGCGCGGCCTGAAGGTTCGTCGCGCCGCTCACCACCGACGTGCCATTCAGGTTGATGTCGCCCGCACCGTCGTTGCCCTGCGCGCTAACCGAAAGTGCGCCGCCCGTCTGCACGTCGCCGAGCGTGACATTGGCACCACCCTTGATCGCGGCATCGCCGCTCGATTGCGTGTTCGCCACGTTCACGTTGCCGCCGGCACTCACCGCGAGCTTGCCGCCGCTCTGGATCGTGCCGCTCCAGGTCACATCGCCATTCGCATTGATGGTGTAGCCGGTGACGCCGACGTGAGCGCCGGTCATCGACACATTGCCACTTGCCTGCAAGGTTGCCTGCTGTTGCGCGGCGGAGCCGTTCACGGTGAGATCGCCGTTCGACGAAAGCAACAGGTCGCCGGTGTTCGCGGCCATCTGTGCATCGGTGCGCACGCCCATGCCCGCCGCTGTGCCGACCACCTGGATCTGGCCCGCGGTCATCGCGCCGAACGCGGTGGCGTCGATTGCGAGACCGTTGTTGGCGCGACCGTTTGCGTTGTTGATGGCGTTCGCCGTGTTGTCCGCGCCGTTTGACGACGTGGCATACGTGGTGCCGCTAGCCGTCACGGCCGAGGGCAGCACGAACTGGCGCCCCGCGATCGCATTGATGCGCTGGCCCGCATACAGCGGCGCGTTGATGCCGATGGTCTCGCCGATCAGGTCGATCGTGCCGACCGTGCCTTCGATACCTGCGCCCGGACCGTTCACACCCGCGTTGCCCTCGATCTGGATGTGACCACCGGTCACGCTATAGCCGATTGCCTGCGCGTTGTTGAAGTCGGTGACACTGCTTTTGAGGTCGCTCAGAAATTGCGGCGTACCCGTCGATAACGTGACGCCGATCGTGTTCGTGAAGCCGGTGCCGTGAGTCGTGATGCCGTTCGGATTCGCGATGATGACCGTGGCCGGCGCGCCGAACACTTCGAGCGGGCCGTTGAGCAGGCTCGCGAAGGCGGCGCCCGTAGACGTCACCTGGTTGACGATCACACTTGCCGTACGGCCGGAGAGATTCGGATTGGCCTGCACATCCCCGCCTGTGAGCGACGTGCCGGACATCAGGCTGTTGTTGAGGATCAGCCCGACAGGATCGATGTTAAACGTCTGATACTGGTTCAGCGAAATGCCGGCCGCGTTGGGCGCGGTGATGTTGACCACGGGCACACCGCCGTTCGCGCCGGTGCTCTGCGTGATCTTCGGCTGGAAGGAAATAGGCGCGGTCGGGTCAACGATAGGCGCGGCCTGCGCCTCCTGCATCGTGAAGCGAACGCGCAAGCCGGCAAGATCCTGAATCTGCTGCCACGCTTCGTCGTCCAGGCGCATGCTTCCCGCGGCAAGCACGCCCGCGGCGTCGCGGCTCTGCTCGAACGTGATAGACAGCGGTCCGGCGAAAAGCGTCAGCGCCACAAGCGCCGAGACGGCGCGCTGCCAGAGTCCGTACACGCGATACACATGCGCAGGCGTCAGCACAGACCAACGCTGATGCGCGGACTGCACACTACGTTCGTGCCGCTCGTCGTGGACGTGACGGTTCTGTTCGAGTTGTCGTAAAGCGTTGCGCGTCCAAACTCTCATGGTCTTCTCGTTCTTCGTCTATTCTTTTCAGGCACGTTGCGGGATGGCCAGTCTGCATGGCGCTGCGGCAGCGTTTCCCCGTCTGCCGCATCCCCGGCATCGGGTGAGCTGCATGCGCTTGACTTGCGCTGTCAGACGCCTGATACGGTGCTGCTCTTCGGCGCGCTCAGCAGTAAATCCTCCGCCCGTACCTTGGGGTGGCCCGCCTCGAACATCCAGGCCTTCGGAACATCCGCTGCGGTCCGGCCCGCACTGTGAATAAACGGCCCCAGTTGATCGACCACTTCAGCCGCGTCCCAGCCGGCAACCTTCGTCGTGATCACTGCGTCGTCGTTGAACATGCGGATATCTGCGGCATCGGCGGAGTACCTGACGCCGGTGTTTCCGCCGCTATAAATAATGATCGGAACGTAGCCATGGACCTTGCGCATCTGCGTGCGATCGAAACCCCCGCTTCGAACGAGATTGCTCGTCGCAGGAATCGCGCCGGACAAGGCGGTCGGGACGACCATGAAGTATCTGAATCCATGCTGCTGGGTCAGCTCCGCGCAACGATACATAAAGTACTTGTGCACCGTGTCGCGGGATGTGTAGCCGTTGCCACGAAACTCGACGTGCAGCGTCTGATCGTCGATCTGTCTGTCTGTGTAGCCGCCCGTCGTGCCGAGAGGCTGGTATGACGTCACGCAGCCCGTCAACGTAGTCATAGCCGCCGCCACTACATAGGCAAGAAGTGTCCGCTTGATATTGACGTTCATTTCCCCGAGCCTTTTTTGAGTTTTCTGTACTGTCTTTGATCAGCGTGTGTATCGCCGTCGCACCTTTACTGCTGCTGAATCTTTGCGTTCTTCATCAGATCTACGACGACCTGCGCGGTCGCTTTCTGCAGCGCGACCTGCTCAAGCTGCTTGCGCAGTGCGTCCTTGATCTGGTCGTACTGCGGAACCTGCGTCGCGCGTTTTTCGTCGACACGCAAAATCCAGAATGCGTCGCCAACCTGCACCGGCGTGCTCGACACCCCGCCCTGCGGCAGCTTCACCAGTGCTTCGGCGAGCGGCTGCGGCCAGTTCTGTGTGTTGCCCGGCTGGATCGGCGTCTTGAATGAAATCCAGTTCAGCGCGCCACCCTGAGCGGCGCCTGGCGCCTGGCTGTACTGCTTCGCGAGTTGCGCGAAATCAGTACCCTTCTTCAGTTGCGTGAGTACCGTTTGCGCCGTATCCGCGTCCTTCACGGCAATGGCGCTGGGCTTGTACTCGAACTCGCCGAGCGTGGCGACGATCGCGTCGTACTTCGCTTTCACGTCCGCGTCGGTCACCGGCGCGGGCTTCACCTGGTCGCGCAGATAGGCCGCTGTCATCGCTGCGGTCTTCGCCTGTTCGACCGCCGCCACCACCTGTGGGCGCGATTCGTAATGCTGTTTTTCCGCGGCCTGGCGGAACAGTTCGCGTGCAATCAACTGGTTTTTTATCGACGCACGCAATTGAGGCGTGTCCGGTGCATTCGAGGCGCGCACCGCATCGTCGAGCTGCGTCTGGGTGATGGTCACGTTGTTTACACGCGCGACTGCATTCGCGGGCAGCGGGCCCGTCACGGCCTCGACCGTCTTTTCCGGCGATGGCTTCGACGACGGTTTGTTGGCCGCGTGCGCGAACGGCACGCTGACAACGAGACCCGCCGCGGCAAGCATCGCGAGCAGGGCGGCATTGCGGATCTTGACTGCGATCGGGCGATGTTTCATGAGAACCTCTTCAAAGTGACCAGTTGAATGTGGCGAGCAGCACGGTGGCTTTCTTTCCGAGTGCAGCCGGTTGGAGCAAGGCCTGCCCGAGCAGCACCTCGCTGGTGACGGTTTGCGCTTTGTAGCGCCATTGCGCGCGTGCGCCGATGCCTGTGCCGATCAACGTCGGCCAGCCGCCTTGCGCGACCAGATGAGATTTGCCGCCGTCGAGAAACACATACGGTTCGACACGCGCATCGTGCCAGGCGGGCACGTTCTGCCACGCGGCCTCGTTGCGCAGATAAAAGCCGCTGTCGCCGGCAATGCCCCCTTCGGTGAAGCCGCGCACGGAGTCCATGCCACCGAGAAAGATCTGCTCGTTGCCGAACAGCGCAACGCGGCTGTACTGGCCGCGCAAGGTGCCCCGATAGGTCCATTGCGTGCCCGCGAGCGTGCCGAGCGCGACCTGCAGCGTGGCCGTCGCGTCGAGCCGCGTGAATTGGCTGTGCGCCTCCACCTCATCGATGCCGCGGCTGTCGTGGCTCGCCGAAAGCCAGGGCAAACCTTGAGACACGCCGACGTCCCAGGTGGCAGCAGCGCCCTGCTCGTTCGCCACGAAACGGCGCAAGCCATTCAGTCCGACGCGCAATACCGTGAGGTCCTGCGGCGACAGTTCGATACCGTTCAGACTGCGCTCGGTGCGCATTTTCGTGAGTGTGACGTCAACGCTTGTGCGGCCCGCGCGTGAACGGCTCAGCACATCGTTCCAGCCGAGGATCTGGCTGAACGTGCGGCCCTGAAGCAGAGCAACGTCGCCAATGGCCTGCTGATATTCCGAGAGTGATGTCGTATAGCTGAAAGTCTGATAACCGTAGGGCGCCGCCGCAGAAAACACCACTGCGTTGCTGTCCTGCGTGCCCACGAAGTTGAACGACAGCGACTCCTGCAGGCCGATCAGGTTGTTCGCCTGCACGCCGGCGCGATAGCGCAGCGTGCCGGTCTGCGAGCTGCCATAGTTGTCGATGCCGAGATCGTAGAAAACGCGGTCGCCATAGTGGTTCGTGATGGCCACGACCGAATCGCCCGGCGTCTCGCCCGGCAGGATCTGGATTTCAGCCTGGTTGCGGCGCAGCCGGTTGATCTGGTCCACGCCCTGTTCGAGATCGGGCAGGCGCAGCACGTCCCCTACGCTGTCGCCGAACGCCCACGCGGTACCTGCGTCGGTCAGTAGGCCACCGCCGTTTGTCCTGTACCAGGGCTCGTCGCGCTCGCGCGGACGCAGCGGATGGCCATTCAGCGTAAAAGCCGAAACCTTGCCGTCGACGATGTTGATCCTGAGCGTCCCCGACGCGAGGTTCTGCGCGCCGAGGTAGGCCCGCGTCGTGATGTAGCCCCGCGCGATGAACGCTTCGGTCACGCGGCGCAGCAGCAGGTTGATGCGGTTGCGGCCGAGCTCCTTCCCAATGAAGGGCGCGGCGATCGTATCGAGCTCGCGTCGGCCGAGCACCGTATCGCCAACAAATTCGACGTGGTCGATTCTGAACAACGGCGCCACGTCTGGCAGTGTTTCAACATCCGCGCCTTCGGGCAGATTGACCACGGTGGGCTGCTGCACTTCGATCTGCGCAGGCGCCTGCTGGATTTCCTCGCGACGCTGGCGGTCGCGCTGCTCCTGAAGCAGCCGTTGCGCCGGGTCCTGTTCCGCGCGCATCGGCACGCCTATCGGAACGCCGCCGGGCGCCGGGAGATTCGGCAAGCCTGGCTGCACCGTTTGCGTCCAGGCTCTGGCCGACGCCGTACCGGCGAGTACGGCCAGCGCGCAGCGCGCGAGGCAGCGCACGTGGCGCTTTGCCCCCTGCCCTGTCGGTCGCTCCGTGGGCCGCCTGATGGCGCGCTGAGTGCGATCTAGAGCCCGAACCATGATACGAGCCCGATGTGATTGTGATTGCCGACCGTCACCGGTGCGCGGTATGGCGCGCGGATGGTCTTCACACCGCCTGCGGCCTTGATGCCGCCAGGCGCGTTGAAGGCGCCGCCCTCTATATCGGCCTCTCCAGTCAGTTCAACCTGCCCAGTGCCGCCGGTGAAGACGCCCCCTGTGTCTGCCGCAAAAATCGCCGACCATGAATTGCCGAACCAGGCCTTCAGATCGTGGTTGCGGTTGATCGCGCTATAGCCGAGCACAGCCTGGGCGAGCGTCTTTGGCGCGTCGAGTTTCAACACGTTGAGCGCGAGGACAGTACCGCCCGTGTTCGTGATCTGCGTGCCTGCCTTCAGCGTGATGTCCTGTGATGCTTCGATCACGCCACCGAACGTCTGAACGCTGCTTGACGACGACGAACTGCAGAAGAAGAAGCACGTCTGCCGGTATGAGGCCTGGCCAGTAAAGACGCCTTGCGTCAGCAACTGATTGCGCGCGGTGATGGCGATGGAACCGCCATTCGCGAGAATCGAGCCGCCGACATTTGCGACGTTGGCGCCTGAAATCGTCAGCTTGCCGTCGTCCGCAGTGATGTAGGAGAGCTTCGAGGGATCGGCGATTGCGCCGTAATCCACATCGAAGCCGTTCTCGCGATGCTCGACAAAAATGAGCCGCCAGCTGCGATCTGAATATCCAACCGGCGCGCCGCCGTTCGTTCCCGCGGAATGATCGACGATGTTGTTGACGTCGCCGCCAGCGGTGATCGTCAGTGCCTTATTGGACAGGATGCGGGCGTTCTGGTTGGTCACGGAGCCGCCGGCCGTGACCGACACGTCACCGGCCACGCCGAATAGAACCGCGAGCTTGCTTTCCGCGGTCGAGCGGTTCCAGACGTTCCCCGTCGCTTTCAGTGTCACGGCGCCAAGCGATGCGCTGTCGAGCGTGTTGGTCTGCTGGCCCTGGATAAGCGAGCCGAAGTTCGTGATGTCTCCGGTGCTCGTCAGCACTACACCGCTGTTGGTCGAGGCCACCACGGACTGCGCCGTGGCGTCCTGCGTCAAGGCGATCCCCGCACCGCTGATATTGATACCCGTCGCGGCAAGCAGACTGCTGCCCGTCAGCGACACGGCGCCGCTCGCGGCAAGTGTGGCCGAACCGTTGTTCATCTTGAGCTTCGTGTCGGTCAGCGCAATGCCGTCCTGAACCTGCAGATCGAGATTGTTCTGCGCGGTAAGCGTGGTGTTGGAAAACTGCACAGAACCGTTGGAGGACAGCGTGAAGTCGCCCAGCGTCGCATTCATCGGTCCAGCGCTGCGTACGCCCGGGCCTTCGTCAGTAACGATCAGTTGGACGCGGCCGCTCGTCAGGCTGCCGGCTGCCGTGATGTCGATTGCAAAGGAACTTGCGGTGGCGCGCGTTGTGGAGGAATTCAGCGTGAGCCAGTCGTTGCCGTTGTCGGTGGGCGAGACAGCGGTGTTTAACGTAACGTTGCTCGTGCCCGCTACCGCGCGTATCGCAGCGGTTTGTGACGTGAAAGTATTGGCGAGCGGCCCGTTGATCTGCAGGTTCTTCGCGATCAGGTCAAGATCGATCAGTGCGCCCGTCAATCCCTGTGGGCCAACCACGATCGTCCCCGTGCTCGTGTCCAGCACGATGTCGCGCTCGGGGAGTCCGGCTACCGGCACCGTGTCCTTGAAACTGACGTGACCGGTGGTCAGCGCCACCCGGCCGGTGTTCACGAACGAGCCGCCGTTCACCGTGATGCCGTTGGGATTGGCCAGTATCACATTGGCCCGCGACCCGAGTACATCGATACGGCCACTGATAATGCTTGGATTAGTACTTGTAACCTGATTGACGATGGTCCGGGCATTAATGCCAACGTTATTCAGCGAAGCACCGGCGGCATCGACACTGAAATTCGTAAAAGTGTTGTTTGATACGCCGGCAAATGCTGGGGCGATATTAACGGTTTGGTGGCCATTTGTGGCAGTGGAAACCGTGGTTGCAGTTGCACCGTCAACCACGATGCCTGCCGCACTGGCCGTAGCCGGCACAGCAGCAAACATTAAGATAAGAAACTGCGCAGCGCGAGCAATCGCGCGCCGACTCCCGAATTGCGGGTGTCGTAGACAATACCGGCCTTTCATGCAACCCCGTCCGAAGGACTCTCTCGTTTGGTTTTTATAGGGCGGGTTCTATGGACCCATGCACCCCTATTACGAATGTCGGCCTGACCTGAGAAAACTTTAGTAAGTTTCGGAATATTTTTTGATTACTTTTTCATTACAACACCGGCACAGAAGCGGAGAAGTCATGAGTCGCGTCTATTATCTATTTCGCATGATTCGTAACTGGCTCTTCGTTCGCAATTTCAAGAATACGTAATCACGATTCCGGCCCCTGCTGCACTGTCTCGAAGTCAGGGGCCTGCACCACGAGTTTTGCAACCGGGCGGCGCCCGCTATGTAGCCGATACAGGCGTCATCATGATGGGCGGCCGGCGTCATCGGGAGAAATGTCGGCACACAAACTGCGGAGGGCGTCCGACAACTTGCCAGCGTCGTCAGCCCTAGCAGGCCCGACATTCGTGCGCGGTTAGCACATCAATAGCCACGTACAGTCCTCGAAGACACGATGAGAACAAAGTCATCACTGGTATAAGGCATGCAGACACCGGATCGTCAGTCGATGCGGCGATCCTTCGACAGGCGCTCGCTCTGCGGACGTCCCCGATGGTCCTGATGAGGCCGCAGTCGACCCGTTACGGACAGTCAGCTCTCTCGATAAACGACGGTCGCCGACAACAAATTTTCCATTCAGCGACGGACATTCCAACCATTTGGCTTGTTCTACGATGCCGATATAATGACGCTGCGGTGGGGGGATGGACACCCCGCAAGGGACACCAGAGGGTAATGCTGACCGCGCCCAGGGACTTGGGCACCGTTTGCGTAATAGTCAGGCGCAGACCTTGCCCCGCCGCACACGTTTTCAGACGAATACAAATCAATGTCTCCAGATGGCATTAACTCAGGGTGCTCCGAACTGTTCGACATTTGGTGCGACCGTCGTGCCGCCCGTCCCTTGCGCCACTTGCTTCGCGCATGGCCGCTATCAAGCGGTCTGACGGACGATTGGGGTGATCTTCACGAAGCACTACGGGCACTGCGAGCCAACTGTCGAACAGAGATTTCCGAGGCGGAATTGGCAAGGGTTGACGACCTGATCAGTGCCATCGCCGCCATCGTTTTTCGGCAATGACCGACTACTACGGTAAGAACATGAATTGCGGTTGCCACGACCAGCCTGCAATACACAAGGTTGATGGGAATTTGCGGACATTATTTCCCAGCTTCAAACATGTGGACGCTGCACTTTGGAGGGCGCTTTTGTGCTGCCCCACGTGTGGACAACTATGGGCTGTTGATGAATGGGACAAGTATCAGATTCAGCTTGCGGTAAAGGTCGCAGATGCGGAAGGCTGGAATGCTTCAGACGAGGCCCTGCGCAAGGAGTATCTTGCTCAGTCGTGTGGAGAGAATGCGGCTGCAAAGTGCATGTGGAATGGCTGCGAGAAGAATCAGTTGATCGGGAGCGCATACTGCGTCGACCATCTCTACGCCACCGGCGCAAGAACCTGACTGGGTCGCGAGTTCGCTATACGGCGCTACTGGGTGAATACGCTTGCCGTATCGTCCACGAAGAGGGGAAAGTCATGGAGTGCGCACCACGCTTTCAGTTGCGTGTGAATCGAACTCCAGTACGGTCGCGCCCAGTCGGGTGCAGAGGCTTGCCACACCTCTTCTGTTGGCAGATAGATGGAGGGAACTCCGATCGGCATTTCGAGAATCAATTCGCCAAGTGAACTCGAGCAAACAAGCTCTTCTTTCCATCGCGGCCGGAAGGTGAAATCCATATGTCGTGCGAGGCCTAGTGTCCAATGGTGGAACTTGATTGTCGACGATCTGGACGTACACGTCGACTGACTGCTCATGGCCGATTTGGTGGGGTTGCCAACGGCCGCTTACGGACACTCCAGCTCGCAAACCTGAATTTGGTTGAATGACCGCTTCTGGGAAGGGCGTCTGGCTGCAGTGGGTCGAAGAGCGACCAGCGTCATTCACGTCCAGCGCAGGTGCTACAGCGTGCCGACCAAATACACACACCAACTCGAGTTCGGGCTGCGGCACGATGCGCAACGAGGCGTCACTGCGGAGCCGTACAATCGGCGGCGTCTATAACATCCGCCCGCGCATACCTAGATGCAGGGCGGCTTAGAACCACGAGACCCGCGCATGACCACTTACCTCTACGACGAGCAGACCTCCGACTCGCCCGCAGCCTTTCAGCCAGTCGCGCTGACCGCCGGAAACGGTCACAACGAACGCTGGCTGCAAGAGCGGTTTTTTGAGCTACCGGCGCTGCTGCCCATGACCGAGATGTTCGGCCACCGCGAGAGCTTCGTACCGCTCTGCCGTGAGCTTCCACTGCGTTATGGCTCCTCGAGCGTCTTCCTCGACATCCTGGGCGTTTCCGCGACTGGCCGACTCGTGCTCGTCGAATGCAAGTTGTGGCGCAACCCCGAAGCACGCCGCGAGGTCATTGCGCAGTTGTTCGAATATGCTTCATTGCTGTCCGAGTGGACGTATTCTGACCTTGAAGCGCGTCTCAAGAAGGCTCGTGGGCTGATTGGCGAAAATCCCATATTCGCCGCGGTCAAAGCCCTGCATCCCGAACTGAACGAGGGAGCGTTCGTCGACTCTGTGAACCGGTCACTCGAGCGCGGTGACTTCCTCTGCGCCATCGCAGGCGACGGCATTCGTAGCGACTTGCAGTCGTTGCGCCGGTTGCTCGCCGCGCAGGGCGGTGTGCTGTCTCAACTCGCGCTCGTCGAAATACGCACGTATCGCGATGCGGTTGGGCGCACGCTTCTCGTGCCGTCCGTCCCGTTGCACACCGAGGTCGTCCAACGCGAGGTGCTCGTGCGCCCAGACGGCGTGCCGCTTGAGCGTACAACTCCGCTTGATGAAATGGCGCCGGCGCAGGAGTCCGCGGCTCAACCGAAGGCCGTTAGCGCGTCAAAGCTCCAAAATCGCGCGTTCTGGGACAAATTCATTGAACAGGTGAAGTTCGACCACCCGGACCAGACGCCGCCCCGACACGGCGGGAACAACTTCGTCCGCCTAGACGTACCGGGCCCCGTCCAAGGGCTCGTTGCCTACCGGGAGCAGCCGTGGACGGCGGGCCTCTTCGTCAAGTTCCTGGGCGCGGATGGGCGGGAAGCGTTGCGAGCGCTGATTGAGGACCAGGCAGCGCTAGAACAGGAAGTCGGACAGCCAATTCGATTCAAGATTAACGAAGGACAGGATGCGGAGCGGGTAGCGGGACTCCTCGGCGTTCAGTTCGAAGCGCGAGGAGATGAGACTGCGCGAGACGCCGAGCAGCTCGCATGGCTGCTGCGCACCTGCAACGCCCTGGTGAACGCACTTCGGCTCCGCTTAGGCGGTACAGGCAGCTAGAGCCTCGTCTCCTTGGTGGATCAACCAGTTGATGTCCGCGGTCGGCCACTATCGGACGTTGCGAAGCGCGCCCCAGATAAAGCACAATAGGTGAAGAAATTGTCGACGAAAATGAACCTCAAGACATCGCTCCCATGAAGTTAGCCTTCCCGGCCACGATTGAATCCGACGCTGACACCTTGGTCAGAATTCGTATTGCCGCGATGCGCGAAAGTTTGGAGCGCATCGGCCGCTTCGATCCACAACGGGCTCGCGAGCGCTTCTTGGCGTCGTTTGATCCGGCTCTGTGCCGATTCATCGAGGCCGATGATATTCAGGCAGGCTTTATCTTGATCCGCCCGCAACATGACCATTGGCATCTCGATCATCTATATATCCTGCCCGAGCACCAAGGCAGAGGCATTGGCGGAGCGGTTTTAAGCGATGTCTTTAAGCGTGCCGACGAACAGCGCAAGCCAATCCGCTTAGGTGCCTTGCGCGGCAGTGATTCAAACCGCTTTTACCGGCGTCACGGCTTCGTACAGACTGACGAAGCGGAATGGGACATTTACTACGTGCGCCGTCCGATCTGATTGCAGGCTTACCGAAAGCGCGACTTTCCCGAGCGCGTCGGCATGGGGAAGCGCGCCGATTAGCGCGATCAGTTGAGTGCGCCCGCACGACGAACCTCCGGGGTCGGCCACTTTGAGACATTCGACACGGTGGCCTAAATCGCCGACACCCGTTAGCGGGCCCGGTGTCAAGTGAGCAAAGAACATCTTCGACTGCCTGAGCAGCCGACTTCGATTGCACTGACCGAATGCAGTAGCCGAGCGCACCCGTTTCTTCGATTCATGGCTGCGACGGATCGCGCCAGACACCCATCAGGCTCAAGCGATCGGCGTACATCGGTTGCCTGTCGCCCTGGTGGCTTTGCCACCCCAGAAGAACGTTGGTGCCGCAACACGTCCAATGAATTCGCACAATACTCGTGGTTGCCAGACGTCCGGCACCAATCCAGGGCTGGCTCGTGTTGCAGGCGATCCGCTTTACTGCAAATCGGGGACGGCGGCACGGCATCCCATTCAATCTCGGTGGCTTCTGGCCCAGTCAGCGATGAGGGCTTGCCGGTCGCCGTCGTAACGCTTATGCGAAGCAGCGAGTCACATCAAATGGTTTTCGCTCCTTCAGCATGTGGAAACACGCGCGGGCAAGCTTGTGAGCCAGGGCCTTGCGGGCGAGCACTGAATTCGTCCTCGCTTTCTTGCGTTCGTAAAACCGCCGGGCTTCGGAGCTAAAGTGCATCGCGAAGTTGGCCGCCTCGATGAATGCCCAGCACAGGTATGGATTTCCATTTCTGGTATTGCCTTCGCCCTTCTTCTTGCCGTTGCTCATGCGCTGGCTGTCGACGCACCGCGCATAGGAGGCGAAGTTGCCAGCGCTGGCGAAACGGTCGATGGTTCCGGTTTCCAGCATGATCACGGTGGCAAGCGTCTGGCCGATGCCGGGCACCGTGGTTAGCAGGTCATAGTCGGGATGTCGCGCGACTTCTTTCTGGAGACGCCTTTCCACGATAGCAATCTGTTCGCGAAGCGTCGTGATGACCGCGACGTTCGTGCGGACCGCGAGCGCCACATTGTCGGGCAGGCCCATCTGATCGACAGCGCGTTCGTCGAGTCGTTTGACCTGATTGCTCGTGATTTGCGTGCCATACTGACGCGCTGTAATGTTCTCGACGGCGAGAATGTGACTGGTGCAGCTGCGTACCAGCTGCATGCGCTTGCGCGCCAGGTCACGCAACGCACGGAGCTTCACCGGCAGGATGGTGCCCACAGGAAGGATCCCCAGGCGTAGCAGGTGGGCCAGGTAGCGCGCGTCGGTTTCGTCCCCGCTATGTTTGAGCCCATCGTATTTTTTGATCGCGGTGGTGTTGGCCAGGTGAACCACGTAGCTGGCCGTCTGCAGGCCGTCGACAAGCCAGTACCAGTTGAACGTGGATTCGACCACGACGCCGGCCATTTCGGCTCGCCATGGGGCAAGGAACGCCAGGATCTTCGCCAGGTCGTTCGGCAGGCGTTTTTCGGCGACCACACGGTCGGTTTCGTCGATCACGCTCACCACGCTGTTGTTCGAATGCAGGTCAATGCCGCTATAGTTCATGATGACCTCCTTCCGGTTGAAGCGGTTTTGGCAAACTCACTTTAACCCCGTCGCCCGGCAGGGCGGCGGCAGGAGGTCCGCTAGATGATTTTCAATCGGCGACAAACGATTGGCCTTTTTTGAGGATCGCATGGCCGTTGTGAAGTCTTCAGCCCCTGTTGCTCTTATAACCGGCTCGACCTCCGGGATTGGCGCTGCAATCGCGCGACGACTTTCAACGGACGGATATTCGGTTGTTCTGCACTCGCGCAGTTCCGTCGATGCTGGGCTCGCGTTGGCACGGGACCTCGGTTCCGCTGCGTACGTGCAAGCCGATCTAGCCAACGATGCAGAGAGAGTTAGTCTCATCCGCGAGGCAATCGGCGCTTGGGGCCGACTCGACGTTCTGGTCAACAACGCCGGCATCAGTCGCGTTATCCTCCATCAGGATCTGGCGGCAGCGACGCCGGACGTGTGGCAGGAGTTGCATGAAGTCAATGTTGTCGCGCCGTTTCGCCTCGTAACCGAAGCGCAGTCCGCACTTCGTGAAGCGGCCGCGCGAGGAAGGCCGGGCTGCGTCGTGAACGTCAGTTCACACGCGGGCGTCCGACCTAAAGGGGCATCCATTCCCTACGCGGCGACAAAGGCGGCGTTGAACCACGTGACGCGCTTGCTCGCGCTTTCGCTTGCCCCCGACATCCGCGTAAACGCTGTCGCGCCCGGCCTTGTCGACACGCCTCTCACGGCAGAGTGGACGCAGGTACAGCAACTGTGGAAGGAGCGTTCGCCTATGCGACGCGCCGCTAACCCCGAGGACATTGCTCAAGCAGTTGGCTTGCTAGTCGCTTCCGATTATCTGACGGGCGAAATCCTGCTCTCGGATGGGGGATTGAATCTCACGTAGCCGTGGTGCGACCATACCGGTGCCCTCTCGTGCACAGGTTGCGTCAAACTCATCGATCGCCGCGCGGCAACCTGAATCGATAGCCATCCGGTGCCGCGCGGCCAATAAGGGACGATCGGCGTCGATGCCGAAATCGTTGACAGTGACGTGGCCGACGTCAAGCGTCGTATAAAATCTCGGACCGCTTCGCACATCAATCTATATCGCCACCTCGCACTTCGTCACCTACGTCCTCGGGAAATCAATGTCCGGGCCTTATATTGGCGCCTGCTTTTGCGGTGACATTCGGTATGAGTTGAGAGGCGAGCCGCTTACCTTCTATGTCTGCCATTGCACAGATTGTCAGGCACGATGCGGCGGTCCTGCGCTGCCAGTGATGTGGGTCCATCGCCACGATCTGCACATCGTGGCAGGAGAGCCGATCATTCGGGTCCTCGACCTTGAGAGGGACGGCGGCGTCGACGGCAAGTGTGTAGTCGATGTGATACTCAGCTTTGGGGAGAACCGGCAGGTAGAGCTGGCATGGCCGCGCTGAGTCCCGGCACATTGTTGAATCAGGACCAGTTCGCTCCCATCGCCCATGTGTTCACGCGTAGCAAGCGTCCTTGGATTTTGATCCCAAGCGATGTCCCGACGTTCGAAAAGGGTACGGGCGATCCCGATACACTATTTCGTCTCTGGCGAGATAGGGCCGTAGGGTCGAACTCAAAACCTCAACAGTGATTTCGCGTCGAGTCGCGGCGGCGCAGTCCCACGACTTGCTGGCGGTGCGCAGGCCGGCTTCGGCCGGCCAACAGCGGACCTTCAGGTCGCCCTTGCATTTTTCTCATGAACAGCCATTCAAGGACTCGCGGCTGCCGGCCAGCCGAGGGAGGACTGTTGCGGCACTCTAGCAGTCTTTGGCAACCATGCCCCGTGGAAACCAGCAGGGATTCGTCTAGGCAGCGTAACTGTGGCGATGGGTGTGATTTCTATATTCTTGCTGTCGAGAATTACAAGTTCACTGGTGTCCGTTGCGTGACGATAGACACAGACGAGCAGCCAACCATCGTCTTCGAACGAGGAAGTAGGACGCGCTATGAACACTGGCTCACTGTTTGAATCGCCTTCAGGAACCATATATCGTTGTATTAACCCGGACTCGAGATCGTAGCGGACGACACCTCGAATTTCTGTGTTTGTAGGCTGCTCTGCGGCGTAGAGAAATCGATAATGGCGGCCGGTTCGTCCCTCGTTGATTCGGGGTAGCTCGATACATATATCCGCCATTTGTTTTTCAATCACCGTCCCTCTGTTCAGGTCGATAACGTAGCGCCACAAAACTCCCAGTGGAGGGGGCTCGAAGGTCAGACCATCCTCCTGAAGGCGAAAATATCGCGGGTATCGAACCCCGTCTAGAACGACTGTAGCTTCGTCTGCGTCGTATGCATTCACCACATGCTGGATGAAGCACGGCGTGATTTCAAGCCAGCGCACGTCGCCGCCATGGCGAGGAATGATCCCCAGCTTCGCCTTGTGGTCGTCGCGCCAGCGTAGTGGCATCCGATGGCCACGGGATAGCATCGAAAAATCATATCCGACATTAAGATCCAGAAAGATACTGCGGGTGGCGGTGATTGCCATATCGTGCATCATTGAGGGCGATGACATCTCAATGTCGAGCTCAACGCTTGGCATGCCGATCGCGTTCGTCACGGCATAGCGCAAATACGGCTTTTTCCAATCCGCGCGAAAGCTCATCAGTTCGCCCGTCTGGGGGTCCACTTTCGGATGTGCGGTCATGCCGCTTGCCAGTCCCGGATGAGAACGTGTCGCGCCGAGTGTCTCCAGCTCGGCTGTTATCGCGACCGGGACGCCGCCTTCAGCCAATGCCAAAATTTCGCCCGCGTGGAAAAGCACATTCACATTCGGATTCGTATCAAGCAGCATCGACGAGGCCTCCGGGTCGTGCACGTCTGCCCATCTCTTTGTGCGAACCCAGCGATTTGTGTAACTTGTTGCACGGCCGCCCTGCAGAGAGATGCCATGCAACATCGCATCTTCCGGCCACCAATCCAACACGTCGTTTCCGTTAAAATTCCCGCGCAATGGATTGGGCCCATTGCGGACCAGCACACCATTGAGAGCTTGCGGGATTGCGCCCGTAACGGGAAGATCGACGAGACGGACTTCGTCAAGGACCGCCGCTGTCGCGCCGGAATTTAAGTTGATTGTGGTCATTGTTTGTCTTTCTATCTTGGAGTTGAGCGACCACGCCTACCGTGGGGCGCCCCCGCCCGCGACGTTGATCTACGGGCTCCGCAGTGTTGGGGGTGCCAGCGGCGTCGAATGGACCGAGGACGGCGCCCACTTTATGCCCGGGTAAATTCGTTGTCAATATCACCCGGATAAAAATACGCCGGTCACGTCCGTCATATGGTCAACCGTCCGCTGTGTGCAATTGGGATGATCGCTAGCAGCTGATGGAGAACATAGTTATAGGTCGCCGTCGTGGCGCATTGAGCGCCCTAGGTGGCGGACGTCTTGCGGTCTCTCGGCTCAACGTGGCGTCAATGCGAAACGCCCGTTTGGCGCACCCTAAGCGGTACTCGCCTATCGGTCGCGTTACACGCAAGGGGTTGCAATCTTCTAATCAACTCCCAGCATCGCTCGCCTACGAAGGCCAGGCAAACATGGTTGCCCCCCTGATAGGCGGCCTGATCATACCCGTTCAAACATGTAGCGACGTCGACGCTCATGCGCCTCAGGTCGCGTCGGTCGGCCTCCCGTTTGGCCTCGATAAAGACACCAGCGCAATCCGGTGGCGCCCCCAAGCGCCGCTTTAATTGCGCCTTCACCCGTGCACAACACCGCTGCGCATGTGCACCGCCAACGCCCCCTTTGCCGATTTCGACGCGTCGTCGCGGCGCGCATCGCACCTGAACGATGCGCGCCCCAAGTCCGTGCACCAGTTTCGCACGCCATTGCGCATAAGCCCGGCCCGGGGAAGCCGCGCCACAGCACGCGCGTACGCGCACCGCGCCCGGCCGATCAACATGGCATATGCCTTGCAGTACACAAGCGGCAAGTCATGCGGGGTAAGCCCTGTGGCTAAGATCGACGCCCATAAACATTCATCACCAATGGCAAGGGGATACACATGAAACGTCGCAGTCTGTTGAAGTTCGGCTCCATGTCCGGCGCGCTCGCGCTCGCGGGTCGCGCGCCGTTCGCGCACGCCGAATCGGCAAGCGGTCCCATCAAGGTCGGCATCCTCCATTCGCTCTCCGGCACGATGGCGATTTCCGAGACATCGCTGAAAGACACCGCCCTGATGACCATCGCGGACATCAACAGGAACGGCGGCGTGATGGGCCGTCAGATCCAGCCGGTCGTCGTCGACCCGGCGTCGAACTGGCCTCTCTTCGCGGAAAAAGCGCGCCAGCTGATCACGCAGGAAAAGTGCGCCGTGGTGTTCGGCTGCTGGACGTCCGTGTCGCGCAAGTCGGTGCTGCCGGTGTTCGAGGAACTCAACGGCCTGCTCTTCTACCCGGTGCAGTACGAAGGCGAAGAAATGTCGCGCAACGTGTTCTACACCGGCGCGGCGCCCAACCAGCAGGCGATCCCCGCAACCGAATATCTGATGAGCGCCGAAGGCGGCGGCGCGAAGCGCTTCTTCCTGCTCGGCACCGACTACGTTTACCCGCGCACGACCAACAAGATCCTGCGCGCGTTCCTGAAGTCGAAGGGCGTGCAGGAAGCCGACATTCAGGAGGTCTATACGCCGTTCGGCCACAGCGACTATCAGACCATCGTCGCGAACATCAAGACCTTCTCGCAAGGCGGCAAGACGGCCGTTATCTCGACGGTGAACGGCGACTCGAACGTGCCGTTCTATAAGGAGCTCGGCAACCAGGGGCTGAAGGCGTCGGACGTGCCGGTCGTCGCGTTCTCGGTCGGCGAGGAAGAACTGCGTGGCATCGACACGAAGCCGCTCGTCGGCAATCTTGCGGCGTGGAACTACTTCATGTCGGTGCGCAATCCCGCCAACGAGAAGTTCAAGAAGCAATGGGCCGCGTGGGTCAAGGAGAACAACCTGCCGGGCGGCACGAAGCGCGTGACGAACGACCCGATGGAAGCGACGTTCGTCGGCATCCACATGTGGAAGCAGGCGGTCGAAAAAGCGAAGAGCACGGACGTCGACAAAGTGCGCGTGGCGATGGTCGGCCAGCAGTTCGCGGCGCCGTCAGGCTTCACGCTCGAGATGGATGGCAACCACCATCTGCACAAGCCGGTGATGATCGGCGAAGTGCGCGCCGACGGCCAGTTCAACGTGGTCTGGCGCACCAAGACCGCGGTTCGCGCGCAGCCGTGGAGCCCGTTTATCGCCGGCAATGCGGGCAAGCCGGATGTCGTGAGTTCGATTCCGGCGTTCCTGAAGCGCTCACGCTCGCGCGTGGCGTGATGACATGGCGCGTCGCGGCGGCTCACGCAGCTGTCGCGGCGCGACGAGGCGAACCGGCGGCGCGCAGCGTGTTGCAGCGCGCCGTCAGTCATTCTTCAAAGGTCATCATGGCGTTTTCACTGTTCATTTCTGTGCGGCGGTTCACAACGCGTCATGCGTGCGCCGCCCTTGCTCTGTGCGCGTTCGGCGCACTCGCGCCGCACGGCGCGTTCGCCTTGACCGCGGCCGATGTCGCGCCGCTCGCCGCCGACGACTTCGACGCGAAGTCCGCGGCCATCGACAAACTCATCGCGAATCACGACAAGGAATCGCTCGCGGTGCTGAAGGCGCTGTCCGAAGACGGCGTGCTCGCCACCGACTCCGGCGCGGTGCTGATCCAGGACGGCGACGCCACGCGCGATGCCGTCACCGGCAAAGCCGTCCAGTCCGGCGACGCGCAGCCGGTCACACTGAACAATCTGCTGCGCTCGAAAGTCGCGGGCGCGCTCTCGGGTCTGCAGCTCGACTCGCCGGACATGGCGACGCGCGAGGCAGCCATCGACGCGCTCCTGAAGAACCCGGATCCGTCGATCAAACCGCTCGTCGACGCGGCCCGCGCGAAGGAGACGGACCCGGCGCTGAAAAAGCGCCTCGACACACTCTGGGCGATGAGCGCGCTGCATGACACCGACGCGGCAAAGCGCCTCGAAGCCGTGCAGCTTGTCGCCGCGCGGCACGACCTCGACATGAACGAACTGCTGCGCCCGCTCGTCGCGAAGAAAGCGGACGGCTCTTTCGCGGAAAGCGACGCGCGCGTGCGGGCTGCGGCGCAAAGCGGCATCGACGAACTCGACGCGATCCAGCGGCGCAGCCAGATTGCCGGCACGCTGTTCGCGGGACTGTCTCTCGGCAGCGTGTTGCTGCTCGCGGCGCTCGGACTCGCCATCACCTATGGCCTGATCGGCGTCATCAACATGGCGCATGGCGAGTTTCTGATGATCGGCGCGTATGCCACGTATGTCGTGCAGAACCTCTTTCAGCGCGTGGCGCCGGGCGCGTTCGACTGGTATCCGCTCGTCGCCGTGCCCGCCTCCTTCGCGGCGGCCGCGCTGGTCGGCATTGTGATCGAGCGGCTCGTGCTCAAGCATCTGTATGGGCGCCCGCTGGAGACGCTGCTGACCACCTTCGGCATCAGCCTCATTCTGATTCAGGCGACGCGCATGCTGTTCGGCGCGCAGAACGTGCAGGTGGTGAACCCTTCGTGGATGAGCGGCGGCGTGACCGTGCTGCCGAGCCTCATTCTGCCGTACAACCGGCTCGCGATCCTCGCGTTCGCGCTGATAGTCGTCGGGATTGCTTGGGCCGTGCTCACGAAAACGCGCCTCGGCCTCTTCGTGCGCGCTGTTACGCAGAACCGGCGCATGGCCGCCTGCGTCGGCGTGAAGACGGCGCGCGTCGATTCGTATGCGTTCGCGTTCGGCGCGGGCATCGCGGGCTTGGGCGGCTGTGCGCTCTCGCAGATCGGCAATGTCGGGCCGGACCTCGGCCAGAGCTACATCATCGACTCGTTCATGGCGGTGGTGCTGGGCGGCGTGGGGCAACTGGCGGGCACGGTGATCGGCGGCTTCGGTCTCGGGCTCGTCAGCAAGGCAATCGAACCGTTCTGGGGCGCGGTGCTCGCGAAGATCGCGGTGCTCGTGCTGATCGTGCTATTCATCCAGAAGCGTCCGCAGGGCATGTTCGCCCTCAAGGGCCGTAGCGCGGAGGCATGAGATGACGTCTGCAACCTCTTCTTCGACGGCGCCGGCACACGTCGGCACCAAAGCCGCCGGCGCCGCCGGCCGCGGCTCGCAGTCCGGCTCCGCGCTCGGCCTGCCGCCGCGTCCCGCGCTGTTGTCGCGCCGCGCGTGGCTCGCGCTGATCGCGTTGATCGTCGTGTTCGGACTCGGCGTGCCGTTCGCGACGCTCGTGGTGCCGCAGACGAGTCCGCTGCATATGTCGGCTTACGCGACGACCATCACCGGCAAGTTCATGTGCTACGCGATTGCCGCGCTCGCGCTCGATCTCGTGTGGGGCTACTGCGGCATTCTGAGTCTCGGGCACGCGCTCTTCTTTGCGCTCGGCGGCTACGCGATCGGTATGTACCTGATGCGCGCCATCGGCCACGACGGCAAGTACGGCAGCGACCTGCCCGACTTCATGGTGTTTCTCGACTGGCATCAGTTGCCCTGGTACTGGCAAGGCACGCAGCATCTCGGTTACGCACTGCTGCTCGTCGTGCTCGTGCCGGCGGTGATTGCGTGGGTGTTCGGCTTTTTCACGTTCCGCTCGCGCGTGAAGGGCGTGTACCTGTCGATCATCACGCAGGCGATGACCTTTGCCGCCATGCTGCTGTTTTATCGCAATGAGACGGGCTTCGGCGGCAATAACGGTTTTACGGACTTCAAGCGCATCGGCGGCTTTCCGATCACGCATCCGGGCACCCGCACGGCGCTCCTGCTGATTACGTTCGCAGTGCTGATCGTCGCGTTTATCGGCGCGCGCGCCATCGTCACCTCGAAGCTCGGCCGCGTGGTCACCGCGGTGCGCGACGGCGAGACGCGTCTGATGTTCCTCGGCTACAGCCCGCTCGCCTACAAGCTCTTTGTGTGGACGGTGTCCGCGGTGCTGTGCGGGATTGCCGGCGCGTTGTATGTGCCGCAGGTCGGCATCATCAATCCGGGCGAGATGTCACCGGGCAATTCGATCGAAATGGCGATCTGGGTCGCCGTGGGCGGACGCGGCACGTTGATCGGGCCGATTGTCGGCGCTTTCGCGGTGAATGGCGCGAAGAGCTTTTTCACGGCGAACTTCCCTGAATACTGGCTGTTCTTTCTTGGCCTGATCTTCGTGCTGGTCCCGCTCTTCCTGCCGAACGGCATCATGGGAGTCGTGGATCTCGCGACGCGCAAGAGGAACCGCTCATGAACGAAAACCCGATGGTTCCTGATCTGGACCTGCCCGAAGAACCGTCCGGCCACGCGCTGAGCGGCGTCGCGAGCATGGGGCACGCGGTAGTGCCGGGTGCAATCGACGTATCGCACGGCACGATCCTGTATCTGGAGGACGTGACCGTGAGCTTCGACGGCTTTCGCGCGTTGAACACGCTGACGCTTTCGATCGACGCCGGCGAACTGCGCTGCATCATCGGCCCGAACGGCGCGGGCAAAACGACGATGATGGACGTGATCACCGGCAAGACCGAGCCCGATTCGGGCAAGGTGTTCCTCGGCCAGTCGATCGACCTCACGCGGATGAACGAGCCCGCCATCGCGCGTGCGGGCATCGGGCGCAAATTCCAGAAGCCGACGGTGTTCGAGCAGCATCCCGTATGGGAAAACCTTGAGCTCGCGATGAAAACCGACAAGGGCTGGCTCGCGTCGCTGCGCGCGCGGCTCGACCGCACGGCGCAGGCGCGTATCGAAGAGACGCTGGTGCTGATCGGTCTGGAGAGCGAAGCGCGTCGCCTCGCGGGCGAGCTTTCGCATGGGCAGAAGCAGCGGCTCGAGATCGGCATGCTGCTGATGCAACAGCCGGCGCTGCTGCTGCTCGACGAACCCGCCGCCGGCATGACCGACGACGAGACGATGCAACTGGCCGAGCTGCTCAATCACCTGCGCGGCACCTGCTCGATGATGGTGGTCGAACACGACATGGAGTTCGTGGCAGCGCTTTCCGGCGAGACCGGCAAGGTCACGGTGATGGCGGAAGGACACGTGCTCGCGCACGGCACGCTCGACGAAGTGAAGCGCGACGAGACGGTGATCGAGTCGTATCTCGGCCGATGAGCGAACAGGCGAACAGAAGCGTCGAAAGAGTCGAAAGGCTCAAAAGGGTCGAACGGACATGCTAGAAGTAGACAACCTGAACCAGTACTACGGCGGCAGCCACATTCTGCGCGATGTGAAGCTGACCGTGCCCGAAGGCAAGCTGACCGTGCTGCTTGGCCGCAACGGCGTCGGCAAGACCACGTTGCTGCGCTGCCTGATGGGCGTCGTGCAGACGAAAAGCGGCTCCATCGCCTGGCGCGGCGCGCCGATCACGAAGCTGCCCACTTACTCGCGTGTGGAAAAAGGGCTCGCGTATGTGCCGCAAGGGCGCGATATCTTTCCGCGGCTCACCGTCGAAGAAAATCTGCTGGTGGGCGCGGCCAGCAAGAAAGCGCCGAAGAAAATCCCCGAGCGGATTTACGAGCTGTTTCCCGTGCTGAAGGACATGCGCGGACGCCGCGGCGGTGACCTGTCGGGCGGTCAGCAGCAGCAGCTCGCGATTGGCCGCGCGTTGATGAGCGATCCGCAACTGCTGATTCTCGACGAACCCACGGAAGGCATTCAGCCGTCCATCATTCAGGACATTGGCCGCACGCTGCGCCAGCTCGTGGAGGACATGGGCATGACCGTGCTGCTCGTCGAGCAGTATTACGACTTCGCGAAGGACATTGCCGATCGCTACTGGGTGATGAGCCGCGGCGAGATTGTCGCGGGCGGCGAAGGCGCCAATATGGATGCCGATGGCGTGCGCGCGCTGATCGCGGTGTAACTCTGGCGCGAGTCCGGCGCGATTCTGACGCGCTGGCGGGCGTGCTATGCTCGGCGCGTCTTGTGCCGGGCTATCGGTTGAGCCCTGCACGCGCCTCTAGTTCTTCGTTCATACGTCGATAGCACGTTCATTCGCATGTCGCTTCACGAAAATCACGTCACGCTGGCCCATGCGCAAGGGGAGGCGCATGCGCAATGGCGCGCGCATCTGGAGCTTGGCTTCGTCAGGCACGGCGGCCGCACGGCGCTTCAGCATCGGCTTCACGACGGGCCGTTGCGCGTGCAACGGCCGCTTTATCCCGAAGGCGAATCCATCTGTCATGCGGTGATCGTGCATCCGCCAGGCGGGATTGCGGGCGGCGACGTGCTTTCCATCGACGTCGATGTGGGTGCTGGCGCGCACGCGGTCATCACGACGCCCGGCGCGACCAAGTGGTACAAGTCGAATGGCCGCGCCGCACGGCAGAACATCGCGGTGCATGTCGGCGAGCACGCCAGGCTCGACTGGCTGCCGCAGAACAACATTGTTTTCGATCACGCGAATGCGGCGCTGGATTTTTCTCTGACGCTCGACGAAGGCGCCACCGCGATCGGCTGGGACGCGACGCAGCTTGGGCGCCAGGCAGCCGGCGAGCGATGGTCGCACGGCAGCTTGCGGGCGGTGTCGCGAATCGCGCGAACGCAAGGCGACCTGTTGTGGCTGGAACGCGCGAGTCTCGCCGCCGACGATCCGCTGCGCGATGCCGCGCAAGGCCTCGCCGGATTTCCGGCATACGGCACGCTGTGGGCCGTCGGGCCCGCTTGCAACGACGCGCTTGCCGAAGCGCTGACCGCCCAACTCCCCTTTGATGACGCGCTGCGCGCGGCGGCTTCGTGCGTGACGGAGGGCGTGTTGCTCGTACGAGCCGTTTCGCGGTCGATGGAAACGCTCCAGCGCGCTTTGACTCAGTGCTGGCTGCAGTTGCGGCCTGTGGTGCATGGGGTCGAGGCCGTGCCGTTGAGGATCTGGGCGACGTAGGTTCAAGACACGCGTTGCGTCGGTACGACGCTTTCACTGCGTAAGACGCGCATGCACCAATCAGGAGCCACGCCGCGCCCCTGTGTAGTGCACGAAGCCGCAGCCCGTCTGGCCAGCCCTCGCCGCACCGCAATGGCACACACCTTGCATTCTCCAACCCGCGAAGCTGCCGCGCCCCAGACGGTCAGCCGCCTGCCCACCACCACGTCTACGACACATGAACCGATCCACGCTTCGTTCCACGCGCCGCACGCTGCTCGCCGCCCTGCTCGCCTCGCCCCTCCTCGCCATGACTTCGCCGGCGGTCCGCGCCGACACGCTCGATAACATCGCCAAGGCAGGCGTGCTGAAGGTCGCCGTGCCGGAAGACTATCCGCCGTTCGGCTCCGTCGGCCCGGACATGAAGCCGCAAGGCTACGACATCGACACCGCCGCGCTGCTTGCGAAGTCGATGAACGTGAAGCTCGAGCTCGTGCCCGTCAACAGCGCGAATCGCATTCCGTATCTGCAAACCGGCAAGGTGGACCTCGTGATCTCGTCGCTCGGCAAGACGCCGGATCGCGAGAAAGTGATCGACTTTTCGACCGCCTACGCACCGTATTACCAGGGCGTGTTCGGTCCCGCCGACATCAAGGTGAGCGGCCCCGCCGATCTCACCGGCAAGACGGTCGGCGCGACGCGCGGCGCGTTGGAGGAGCTCGGACTCACGCAAATGGCGCCCAATGCCACGATCAAGCGTTTTGAGGACAACAACGCGACCATCGCCGCGTTTCTTTCGGGTCAGGTGCAACTGATCGCCGCGGGCAATATCGTCGCCGCCGCGATTCTCGCTAAAAACCCGCCGCGCCGCCCCGAGCCAAAGTTCGTCATCAAGAATTCGCCGTGCTTCGTCGGCATGAACAAGAACGAGCCGCGTCTGCAGCAGAAGGTCAACGCCGCCATCGCTCAAGCGAAGCAGGACGGCACGCTCAACACGATGTCGAAGAAGTGGTTCGGCGCGGCGCTGCCTGCCGATCTGTAAGCGCGTCGTTAGCCGGACTTGATAGCGTCGCTGTCTTATCCGGCATTGCACGGGTCGCCGCGGCGGCCCGCAACGCCTATCATTGTCGCGGCCGGTCTGCCCGGACCGGGCCCAACCCACCGCACTCATTCGATGAAGCTGACACCTCGCGAGAAGGACAAGCTGCTGATCTTCACCGCCGCGCTGCTTGCCGAACGGCGCCGCGCGCGCGGCCTCAAACTGAACTATCCGGAAGCGGTCGCCTTCATCACCGCCGCGCTCATGGAAGCGGCCCGCGACGGCAAGACCGTCGCCGAGGTCATGCACTACGGCACGACGTTGCTCACGCGCGAGGACGTCATGGAAGGCGTGCCCGAGATGATTCCCGACATCCAGGTCGAAGCCACGTTTCCGGACGGCACGAAGCTCGTCACCGTTCATCACCCGATTCCATAAGGCACGCCCCATGATTCCCGGCGAACTCCTCACCGACGAAGGCGAGCACGAACTCAACGCGGGCCGTGCGACCGTCACCGTCGTCGTGTCGAACACCGGCGACCGGCCGGTGCAGATCGGCTCGCATTACCACTTCTATGAAGTGAACGACGCGCTCGCGTTCGACCGCGAAGCCGCGCGCGGCTTTCGCCTGAACATCGCGGCGGGCACGGCGGTGCGCTTTGAGCCCGGCCAGGAACGCACCGTCGAACTCGTCGAACTGGCAGGCGAGCGCATCGTCTACGGCTTCAACGGCAAGGTGATGGGCAAGCTCTGATGCGCCGCGCGCGCTCATTCGCCCGAACCGCCCCGCTCAATTCCGGACCTACATCATGACCTTACGCATTGGCCGCCGCGCGTACGCGGAAATGTTCGGCCCCACCACCGGCGACCGCGTGCGTCTCGCCGACACCGAGTTGCTGATCGAAGTCGAGCGCGATTTCACGACGTATGGCGAAGAAGTGAAATTCGGCGGCGGCAAGGTGATTCGCGACGGCATGGGCCAGTCGCAGCACGTGCATGCCGACGTGGTCGATACCGTCGTGACGAACGCGGTCATTCTGGATCACTGGGGCATCGTGAAGGCCGACATCGGCATCAAGGACGGCCGCATTGCCGCCATCGGCAAGGCGGGCAATCCCGACATCCAGCCGAACGTGACGATTGCGATTGGCGCATCCACCGAAGTGATTGCCGGCGAAGGCCTGATCGTGACGGCGGGCGGCATCGACACGCACATTCATTTCATCAGCCCGCAGCAGATTGAAGAAGCGCTCGCGAGCGGCGTGACGACGATGCTCGGCGGCGGCACCGGCCCCGCCACGGGCACCAACGCGACCACGTGCACGCCGGGCCCGTGGCATCTCGAACGCATGCTGCAAGCGGCGGACGGCTATCCGATGAACCTCGGCTTTCTCGGCAAAGGCAACGTGAGCCAGCCGCAGCCGGCGTTGGAGCAGATCGCCGCGGGCGCCATCGGTCTGAAGCTGCACGAAGACTGGGGCACGACGCCCGCCGCCATCGACAACTGCCTTTCCGTTGCGGACGACACCGACACGCAGGTCGCCATTCACACCGACACGCTGAACGAAGCGGGCTTCGTCGAAGCCACCGTGGCCGCGTTCAAGGGCCGCACGATCCACACGTATCACACCGAGGGCGCGGGCGGCGGCCACGCGCCCGACATCATCAAGGTCTGCGGCGAAGCGAACGTGCTGCCTTCGTCGACCAATCCGACGCGGCCCTACACCGTCAACACGCTCGAAGAGCATCTCGACATGCTGATGGTATGCCACCACCTCGACCCGTCGATTGCGGAAGACATTGCGTTTGCCGAATCGCGCATTCGCCGCGAAACCATCGCCGCCGAGGACATCCTGCACGATCTCGGCGCGCTCTCGATGCTGTCATCCGATTCGCAGGCCATGGGCCGCGTGGGCGAAGTCATCATCCGCACGTGGCAGACCGCGCACAAGATGAAGGTGCAGCGCGGTGCGCTGCCCGAGGATAGTGCGCGTCACGACAACTTCCGCGCCAAACGCTATGTCGCCAAGTACACGATCAACCCGGCCATCACGCACGGCATCGCGCATGAGGTGGGTTCCATCGAGCCCGGCAAGTGGGCCGATCTCGTGTTCTGGGAGCCGGCGTTTTTCGGCATCAAGCCCTCGCTGATCCTCAAAGGCGGCATGATCGCGATGGCGCAGATGGGCGACCCGAACGCGTCGATTCCCACGCCGCAGCCGGTGCATTACCGCGAAATGTTCGCGACGCGCGGCGGTGCCTTGGGGCGCACGTCGCTGACCTTTGTTTCGCAGCTCGCCGCCGACGCGGGCGTAGCCGAGCGCTACGGATTGAACAAGCGTATCGTGGCTGTGAAGAACTGCCGCAGCATCACGAAGGCGGACATGATTCACAACGCGTGGCGCCCGTCGATCAGCGTCGATCCCGAAACCTACCAGGTGATTGCCGACGGCCAATTGCTGACCTGTGAACCGGCCAGTGTCCTGCCGATGGCGCAACGCTACTTTCTGTTCTGATCATGCGCACACTCGACAAGCTGATTGCGCCTCACCTGAAACTCGCGCCGGTGCTCGTGAAGCGCGCGCCGACGTTGACGCTGGCTTTCGACGAGCGCCGCAAGAGCCGCCTCGCGGCCACGCTCGATAACGGCGAAGAGGTGGCCGTGCTGCTGCCACGCGGCACCGTGTTGCGCGACGGCGATGTGCTCGTCGCCGACGACGGCGGCCTCGTGCGCGTCGTCGCCGCGCCCGAAACGGTGCTCGTGGTCCGCGCGAAAGATGCGCTGACGCTCACGCGGGCGGCGTATCACCTCGGCAATCGTCATACGCCGGTGGAAGTCGGCGCGGATTATCTGAAGCTCGAATACGATCCGGTGCTGGCCGATATGCTGAAGCGCATCGGCGCGACGGTCGATCAGGTTGCCATGCCGTTTCAGCCCGAAACGGGCGCGTATGGCGGCGGCCACAAGCATGGGCACGACGAGACCTTCGCCGAAGATTACGCGTTGGCGCAGCAGGTGTTCGGCGAACATCATGGGCATTCGCATGATCATGAGCACGGCCACGCTGATGAGCACGGTCATGACCATGCGCACGATCACAGTCACGAAGGCCACGTGCACGACGAATCCTGCGGCCACACGCATCATCACCATGCGCATCGCTGAACTCACGGCGCTGCTGCATCTCGCGTCGCCGGCGCTGCCCATCGGCGCCTTCAGTTATTCGCAGGGACTCGAAGCGGCAATCGAAGCACAACTCATCGCCGACGCCGATTCGGCCCGCGACTGGATTGCAAGCGGCCTCACCGACGTGCTCGCACGCGGCGAGCTGCCGTTCCTCGCGCATCAGATGGAACGCTGGCGCAGCCACGACAGCACCGGTCTCGGAGAAGCGAACAACGAATTCCTCGCGAGCCGCGAATCCGCCGAATTGCGGCGCGAAACCGAGCAGATGGGCTGGTCGCTGCGGCAGTTGTGCGTCTCGCTGGAATGGGGCGATGAGGCGCGGCGTGCGACGCTCGCCGCGATCTCACCGCTCGCGCAACCCACGGCGTTCGCCTTCGCGGCCTATGCGCACGACGCCGCCGTCGACGCCGCGCTTGCCGCCTATGCGTTCAGCTGGGTCGAAAACCAGGCCGCCGCCGCATTGAAGGCGGTGCCGCTCGGGCAGCTTGCGGGACAACGCATCATCGTCGCGTTGCGCGGGCCGATCGATGCGGCGGTCACGCGCGCGCTCGCGACGTCGCCGGAAGACATCAATACGTTTGCGCCGCAGCTCGGCATTCTGTCGGCGCGTCACGAGTCGCAGTATTCGCGGCTTTTTCGCTCATAAAACGATCCATCATGAACGCACCTCAACACACCGCCCACTCGTCCGTCCGCACGAAAAAGCTACCGCCGCTGCGCGTGGGCGTGGGCGGACCGGTCGGCTCGGGCAAGACCACGCTGCTCGAAATGCTCTGCAAGGCGATGCGCGATCAGTACGATCTCGTCGCGATCACCAACGACATCTACACGAAAGAAGACCAGCGCCTGCTCACGGTTGCGGGCGCGTTGCCGGCCGAGCGCATCATGGGCGTCGAGACGGGCGGCTGCCCGCATACGGCAATTCGCGAGGACGCGTCGATCAACCTCGAAGCCGTCGACCGCATGCTCGGGCGCTTTCCGGACGCGGACATCGTGTTCATCGAATCGGGCGGCGATAACCTCGCGGCGACCTTCAGCCCCGAACTGTCGGACCTGACGATTTACGTGATCGACGTGGCAGGCGGCGAGAAGATTCCGCGCAAGGGCGGCCCCGGCATCACGAAGTCGGACCTGCTCGTGATCAACAAGACGGACCTCGCGCCGCTCGTGGGCGCGAATCTGGACGTGATGGCCTCGGACGCAAAAAAAATGCGCGGCGAGCGGCCTTTTGTGATGTGCAATCTGAAGGCGCTCGACGGGTTGGACGAGGTGGTGCGGTTTATCGAGCGCAAGGGATTGTTGAAGGCGTGATTGAGGCGGCGCGCGGCGGAGCCGCCCGCTCCCTCACTCCGGCAGCACCGCCATCAACACATCCACGGTGCGCGCGGTCGCGCCGCGATGACGCGCGGCGAAGGCCGACGCCGCGCCGCCCATGGCGAGCCGCCGCGCCTTGTCGTTGAAGAGCTCACGCAGCGCGCGAGCGAGATCGGCCGGATCCTGCACCTGCACCGCTGCGCCCGCGGCGACCGCATCGGCTGTGGCCTGCGTGAAGTTGAACACATGCGGCCCGATCAGCACCGGCACGCCGACCGCGCACGCCTCGATCAGATTCTGTCCGCCGAGTGGCAACAGACTGCCGCCGATAAACGACAGGTCCGACGCCGCGTAATAAGCGCCCAGCTCGCCCATCGAATCGCCGAGCAGCACGTTCACCTCCGCCGACAACGCAGGCACGCCGCCGCTCGCGGCCGCGGACGCCACCTTCGCATCCGGCGCCCACGCGGAACGCCGCACGAGGCGCAAGCCGGCTTTCTCGACGAGCCCCGCCACCTCGTTAAAGCGCTGCGGATGACGCGGCACGAGAATCAACAACGCGTCCTCCACGCCGAGCGCAGCGAACGCCTGCAGTACGAGCTCTTCTTCGCCTTCGCGCGTGCTCGCCGCGACCCACACGGGCCGCGTGCCGATTGCCGCGCGCCACGCATGGCCGCGCGCCGCCAGTTCCGGCGGCGTACTCATGTCGAACTTGAGATTGCCGAGCACCGCGACATTGCGCGCGCCGAGCGCGGTGAGCCGCTCCGCGTCGGAAGGACTTTGCGCCAGCACGCGCGCAAAGCCGCCGAATACATCTTTCGTCGCGCCGCCGAACTTCGCCGCGCGCTTATACGAGCGCGCCGACATGCGCGCGTTCGTCAGGATCAGTGGCACGTCCGCGCGGCGGCATTCGTCGATCAGCGTGGGCCACACTTCGGTCTCCATCACCAGACCGAGCGACGGTCGCCACGCGCGCAAAAAGCGTCGCACCGCATGCGGCATGTCGTACGGCAGATAGCTGCGCAACACACGGTCGCCGAAAATCTGCTCGCCGGTCGCGCGGCCGCTCGGCGTCATATGAGTCAGCAGAATGCGCGCGTCCGGGCGCGCCTTCATGAGCGCCTCGATGAGCGGCTGCGCGGCGCGCGTCTCGCCGACCGACACCGCATGCACCCAGATGAGCGGCGCATTGTCTTCCGGCAGACGCCCGCGCGAATAGCCAAAGCGCTCGCCAATATGCTGACGATAACCGCGCTCCTTACGCGAGCGGATCAGCAACCGCAGCACGGCGGCGGGCGCGATGAGCCACCACAGCGCGTTGTAGATCGCCCTCAGCATCGGCGCTCCGCTTGAGCGGGCGCGCGGCGATCGAGCCAAGCGGCCCAATCGAGCCAATCGGGCAGCGCCCGCGCATGCAAACCAGCCGCGGCGCTCAAACCAGCGCCCTGCCCTTGAGGCGTTCGAGTATGCCAAGGGGCGCGCATTCGGGCTGCGCCATCGCCTTGACCGGCAGAAAGAAGGTCTGTTCCAGCATGAACTGGCCGGACATCACCGCATGCGAAGTCTGGTCGGAGAAACACACCCAGACGCTGCCCGGGGGAAACGGCATGGTTTCCTGCGGGCTCGTCTTCTGATAGTCGAGGTCCGCCTTCATGCCGTCGTGCAGATGGAGCATCAGGTGGTCGTATTCGCTGCGCGGCGACTTGGTGACATGCAGCAGATTGAGCAGCCATGCCGAACCCGGCATTTGCGGCTTGATGCGCGGCAGGAAGCGCTTGGCCATGTCTTCGAATGGTTCGCCGACGCGCCACACGCGCGGCACACCATGCGGATTCACGTTGGTGAACACGCGCAGAATGCGCTCGCCGTAATTCGGCCGCGACGGGAACGCGTCGACGTGCAAACGGCTGTCGTCCTTGCGCCACGACGTCTGGCGCGTTTCCACCTGATGCAGCCGCAGGCTCGTGGGCGCGACGCGCAGCTTGCCGTTGTATTCTGGAAAAAGCCCGTCGACGAGCGTGCGCGCATTCGCCTGATAACGCGCGATCAACGCGCGCACCGCGGACTGCGTGACGGCGTCGCCGGCCACGCCGTGCAGCGCGCCGCCATTCGGTTCGAGGCTGATGTTCTTGCGGTTTGGATCGGCGAGCGCGGGATCGAGCAGCGCGGTTTCGCCGCCTTCGATCGCAAAGCGCAGATTCGGGAAATACAGCACCTTGCCGCGTTCGACGCCGGCGAGCAGCGTCTCGCGCGGCACGGACAGGTTGCGCCCGTGCCAGTCGGCGTTCGCGACTTCGATGATCTGGGTTTCGTTCATGATCGCCCTTGAAAACGGATGATGCGTAAGGCGAAGCGCGCCGGACGAATTACAGCAGGCCAAAGCCGGCAAGCGCGGACTTCACGTGTTGCAGCGTGGGCGGCTGGCCGGCCGTGCCGAGATTGACGACGTTCGGCGACCAGTAACCGCCGGTCCGCCACGCGGTGGCGAAATTGTACAACTCGACCGTCGGCCGCTTCAGCGCCGCCGCGATGTGCACTAGACCTGTGTCAACGCCGACCGTCGCGGCCGCGCCTTCAATGAGACCGACCACCGCCGGCAACGACAACCTGGGCGGCACGATGGCCGCGGCGCCGAATTCCTTCGCGAGACGCTCGCTCGTCGCGCGTTCGGATTCGCTGCCCCACGGCAACACGATCGACGCGCCCCGCCGCACGAGCGACTGCCCCAACTCGATCCACGCGGTATCGGGCCATTGCTTGTCCGCGCGCGAGGTCGCGTGCACGAACACCACGTAAGGCACCGGCAGATTGAGATTGGCCGCCGAGAGCGCCAATGCCGCCCGCCCCGTGTCGATGCCGAAGTCGATATCGTCGGTGGGCTGCGGCTGCGGATCGTTCAGCGCTGCGGCCACCAGTTGCCGCGTGCGCTCGACGACATGAGTGCGCGGCTCGATCGGCACACGCCGGTCGTAGAAAAAACGCACCGGCCACTCGAAGCCGGCCCCGTCCGTGCGATTCGCGAGGCCGACGAGCGGTCCGCGCGCCATGCTGGCGACCCACGCGGTCTTGATGAGCCCCTGGCAGTCGATCACGAGATCGTAGTGCTCGGCGGCGAGCGCACGGCGAAACGCACCGATCTCGCGCCAGTTGTCGACCGAAAAGAGACGCTTGCGCCAGCGCCGCAGCGACACCGGAATCGCCCGCCGCACGCCGCTCACCAGTTCCACGAGCCCGACGAAGCTTTCCTCGACGAGCCAGTCGATCTGCGCCTCGGGATGGCGGCGCCGGATGTCGGCGATCACCGGCATGTTGTGAACGACGTCGCCCAGTGACGACACCCTCACGATCAATATCTTTTGCACGCTCAAGAGAGGGAAACCGGCTATGCGGTCCGAAGATGCATTGAAAGAGGTGCAGCGAAGCCTTCCGCTTTGCTTCGCGCGAGACCTCCGGCGAGCGGCGCCACGACGTGCACGTCATGTCGCCAGGACGGCAATTCTAGCGCGAGCTGGCCAATTGGCATGAAAAAACGCGGCGCGGTAAGTGAAACCCGCGCCGCGTTAGCGACAATGGCTGCGGCGCGTTGCAAAGCGCCGCGCCGCCGTTGCCTGTGCTCGATCTATCAGGACGGCATCAGAACGGCAGCTTCGCGTCCGCCTTCTCCGCGAGAATCACGCGGCGGAAGTCTTCCTGGATGCGCTTGAGCGCCGCGTCGTTATCGGCTTCGAAACGCATGACCACGACCGGCGTGGTGTTCGACGAACGCGCGAGGCCAAAACCGTCCGGGTACTCGACGCGCAAGCCGTCGATGGTCACGACGTCGTCCGCCCCGGTGAATTGCGCATTTTTCTGCAGACGTGCGATGAGCTCGAAGTTCTCGCCTTCTTCCAGCTTCAGTTGCAGCTCGGGCGTGGAGTGCGAATTGGGCAGCGAGTTCAGCAGCTTGCTCGGGTCATCCACGCGCGTGAGGATTTCGAGCAGACGCGCGCCGGTGTAGAGGCCGTCGTCGAAACCGTACCAGCGGTCCTTGAAGAACACGTGGCCGCTCATTTCGCCCGCGAGCGGCGCGCCGGTTTCGCGCAGCTTCGCTTTCACGAGCGAGTGGCCGGTCTTCCACATGAGCGGCTCGCCGCCCTTGTCTTTCACCCACTTCGCGAGATTGCGCGTGCACTTCACGTCGTAAATGATCTGCGCGCCCTTGTTGCGCGACAGTACTTCTTCGGCGAAGAGCATGAGCTGGCGGTCCGGATAAATGATCTGGCCGTCTTTCGTGACGACGCCGAGGCGATCGCCGTCGCCGTCGAACGCGAAGCCGATTTCCGCGTCCGTTTCCTTCAGCGCGCGAATCACGTCCTGAAGGTTTTCCGGATGCGCCGGGTCCGGGTGATGGTTCGGGAAGTTGCCGTCGATCTCCGTAAAGAGCTCGACGAGTTCGCAACCGAGCTTTCTGAAGAGCTGGGGCGCCAGACCGCCCGCGACGCCGTTGCCGGTGTCCACCACGATCTTGATGGGACGCGCGAGCTTCACGTCGCTTGCGATGCGCTGCAGATAGTCGTCGGCAATGTCGTACTCGACATACGTGCCGCTGCCCTCAGAAAATTTTTGGTCGACGATGCGCTGATGCAGCGCCTGAATCTGCTCGCCGTAAATCGCGGAGCCGCGCAGCACCATCTTGAAGCCGTTGTAATCCGGCGGATTATGACTACCCGTCACCACGATGCACGAATCGACGCGGCGCTCGCCGCCCTCGAGCTGCAACGGCACGCTTGCCGCGAAATAACCGACGGGCGTCGGCACCATGCCGACATTGACCACGTCGACGCCGGCCGCACGCAGGCCGTCGGACAATGCCTGGATCAATTCCGGACCCGACAGACGGCCGTCGCGCGCGACCACCACCGCGTCGCCGCCCTGCGCACGCACTTCGCTGCCGAACGCGCGGCCGATCGAACGCGCTGCGTCGGCGTCGAGCGTCTTGCCGATCACACCGCGAATGTCATACGCCTTGAAAATGGATTTGGAGATCATGTTGGCTCACTTGCGTGCAATGGAAAATTTTGACCGGCGCAGTCATGCGGAATCGGTAAATCATAGCGATCGGACATGATGCTGCGCCCTTGCCGGAAGCGATCCGGTTCCAACTTATAATTGCGCCTTTCGGACCAGCTTGGTAACGCCATTCTAATGCTTAGACGCCCTCCATTTGTAAAGTTGCCCAGATGGCCAACGAGGCGGATGAACTGCCGCAAAGTGCATGGGCGAGCGCTTGCCGGATGCTGACGCTCAAACGCTTTGCCAACCCGGACGTCACGCGCGCGTTCGCGAATATTGTCTGGCTTGGTCTCGAACGGCTCACGCAAATCGGCGTGGCGATAGCGATCAGCGGCCTGCTCGCGCGTTACTTCGGACCCGACACGTTCGGCAAATGGCAATACGCCAATACGCTGCTGCTCGTGCTCTCGCCCATTACGTGGGTCTGCGGAGCCGAGATTCTCGTGCCCACCATCGTCGCGCGGCCGCCCGCGCAACTCGGCACCGTGCTCGGCAGCGCCTTTACGCTGCGCTTTTCCGTGTCGGTCGCGGCCTTGCTGCTCACATGGCTCGGCATTGCGCTGGGTTTCTTCGACCCGCTCGTCGGCGCCATGCTCGCGGGGCTCGCGGTCACCATGCTGTTTCGCGAGCCGTTCGTCGGCGTGATCAATGCGTGGCTGCAAAGCATGACCTACAGCAAGCCGCAGCTGCTCACGAGCATGAGCACCGCGGTGCTCAAGGCGGGCCTCGTGTATCTGCTCGTGCGCGCGGCCGCAGAACCCTCGCGCTTTGGCTGGCTGTGGGCGCTGGAGTCGGCGGCTATCGGCAGTGTACTGGTCGTCTATTACATTCGTCGGCATGGCGGCAAGCTCGGCTGGCATTTCGACCGCGCGCTCTTCACGCATTTCGCGAGCGCGGGCACGGTCTTCTGGCTTGGCCTCATCTGTATGTACCTGTTCCTGAAACTGGACCGGCTCATGCTCGAGCGCGCCATTTCATTCGCCGATCTCGGGCGCTATTCGGCCGCGCAACAGCTGAACGAAAACTGGATCACGCTCGCGCTGATGCTCGCGCAGACCATCGCGCCCGCGTTCGTCTATCGCGTGCAGCAGGCCGCGCAACTGCGCCGTAACGTGTTGCGCCTCACGGCGATGACCGCCGCGCTGATGATCTCCGGCGCGCTCGTGCTCGACCTGCTCGCAGGCTTTATCATCCGGCGCGTGTTCGGGCCGGGCTTCGAAGGCGCTATCGAGATTTTCCGCTGGGCCGTGTGGCTTTCCGTACCGGCGGGCATTGAAGCGATCGGCAATCTCGTCGTACTCAAGTATCAGGCGAAGTTCGTGTTGCTGTTCAAGTGGCTCTTCGCGCTCGGTGTCGCGTTCGTGGTCAACCTGCTGGCTATTCCGCGGCTTGGCGCCTATGGCGCGCTGGCCGGTCTCGCGGGCGGTTATCTGGCGGCGGCGGCCGTTAATATTTATTACATCCGTTTCAAATTAAGCCCATGACGCTTCCTTTCGCCGACGCGCCGCCGAACTGCCTCGACGACGTCGCGGTGCTGATGCCCGCCTACAACGGCCAGGCCGACGTCGATCTGACGCTCGCGTCGTTCAGCGAACGTGCGCTGGTGCACGTCCTGATCGTCGATGACGGCAGCACGCCGCCCATCGTCGCGCCTGCGCTGCCCAACCTGCAGATCGAAGTGCTGCGCATGCCGGTGAACGGCGGCATCGAGCGCGCGCTGGAAGCAGGCATCGACGCTTTGGCCCAGCGCGGCTTTCGCTATGCGGCGCGTATCGACGCGGGCGACCGCAGCGTGCCGCAACGGCTCGCGAAGCAGCGGGCCTATATGGAAGCGCATCCGCAGGTGGCCGGGCTCGGCATGTGGACCCAGGTCGTCACGCGCGCGGGCGAGCCGCTTTTCATGCTGCGCCCGCCCGCCGAAGCCGCGCAGATCCGGCGCCTGCGTTTTTTCCGCTCATGCCTTGCACATCCTTCGATGATGCTGCGTATCGACGCGGTGCGCGCGGTCGGCAACTATCGCGCGAAGTATCGCTCGGCCGAAGACCTGGATCTGTTCGTACGCCTGATGGAGCGCTACGATTGCGCGAATCTGCCGGAACTGGGCCTCTATTACGAGCTGAACGAAGGCGGCATCAGCGCGACGAAGCGGCGCCGCCAGGTAGTCTCGACGCTGCGGCTGCAACTGCGCTACTTCAACGTCGCCAATCCGTACGACTGGCTCGGTCTTGCCAAGAATCTGCTGCATCTCGTGACGCCTTACCGCGCGTTGCAGCGGGTCAAGCGCGGCCTGCTCGCGCCCCGTGCGAGCCATTGAACCGCGCGCGACTCATTGAACCGCGCGCGAAGCATTTAACCGCGGCGCCCTTCGCCCTTTCATTCACCGTCAAGCGCTTTCCAGCATGAAGCCAGCCCTCAAGTCGACGCCCGCGTTACGCATTACACTCGTGTGTAACACCGCCTGGGCAATCTATACGTATCGGCAAGGGCTGATCCGCATGCTGGTGGGGCGCGGCGTCGACGTGACCGTGCTCGCGCCGCGCGACCGCACCTTCGAGCTGCTCGCGGCCATGGGTTGCCGCTGCATCGAATTGCCGGTCGCTTCCAAAGGTACCAATCCGCGCGACGATCTTCGCACGCTGTACTCGCTGTATTGCCATTACCGCGCGATCCGCCCGCACGTAGTGTTTCATTACACGATCAAGCCGAATATCTACGGTTCGATCGCCGCGAAACTCGCGGGCGTGCAGTCGGTCGCCGTGACCACGGGGCTCGGCTATGTGTTCATCCAGCAGAGCCGTGCCGCGCAGGTCGCCAAAAAACTGTATCGTTTTGCGTTCCGTTTCCCGCGCGAAGTCTGGTTTCTGAATCGCGACGATCAGGCAGCGTTTGTCGAACAGAATTTGTTGGTGCATCCTGAGCGCGCGCGGCTTTTGCATGGCGAAGGCGTCGATCTCGAGCAGTTCAGCTTCACGCCCCTGCCCGAGCGCGCGGAATTCAGGTTCGTGCTGATTGGCCGTCTGCTCTGGGACAAGGGCGTCGGCGAATACGTGGAAGCGGCGCGGCGTCTGCACGAGCGTTACCCGCACGCGCGTTTCCAGTTGCTCGGGCCGGTGGGCGTCGACAACCCGAGTGCGATCACGCGCGACGAAGTGGCGGCGTGGGAACAGGAAGGCATCATCGACTATCTCGGCGAGGCGCACGACGTGCGGCCTTTTATTGCCGATGCGGATTGCATCGTGCTGCCGTCGTATCGCGAAGGCGTGCCGCGCACGCTAATGGAAGCCTCGGCAATGGGGCGCCCCATTGTCGCGACCGACGTGCCGGGCTGCCGCGAAGTGGTCGCGCACGGCGTCAACGGATTGCTTTGCGAAGCGCGCAATGCAGAAAGCCTGGCAGGCGCGCTCGCGCATATGCTCGACATGAGCGGCGCCGAGCGCCGCGCCATGGCAGAACGCGGCCGGCAGAAAGTCGCGCAGGAGTTCGACGAACGCGTCGTCGTCGAAACGTATAAAGACCTGGTGCAAAAAATGACGGGCGTTTTACTTTAACGGAGCAACAGCATGACCACGAAGGGCACGATTCTGGTAACGGGCGGCGCGGGCTTTATCGGCTCGCATACCTGCGTCGAACTGCTGAACGGTGGCTACGACGTCGTGGTAATCGACAATCTGGTGAACAGCAACCGCGAGTCGCTGCGGCGCGTCGAACAGATCACCGGACGCGCGGTGGCGTTTTATGAGGCCGACGCGCGCGACCAGGCGGCCCTCAATCGCATCTTCGACGCGCACCCGATCACGGGCGCCATTCACTTTGCCGCGCTGAAGGCGGTGGGCGAGTCGGTCGCCAAGCCTATCGAGTACTACAGCAACAACGTGGGCAGCCTGCTCGCGCTGCTCGGCGTGATGCGCGATCGCAACGTGAAGCAGTTCGTGTTCAGCTCGTCCGCGACGGTGTATGGCGTGCCGAAAAGCTCGCCCATCGACGAATCGTTTCCGCTCTCCGCGACTAACCCGTATGGCCAGTCCAAGCTGATCGCCGAGCAGGTGCTGCGCGATCTCGAAGTGGCCGATCCGTCGTGGCGCATCGCCACGCTGCGCTATTTCAATCCGGTCGGCGCGCACGAGAGCGGGCTGATCGGCGAAGATCCGGCGGGCATTCCGAATAACCTGATGCCGTATGTCGCCCAGGTCGCGGTCGGCAAGCTGGAAAGACTGCGGGTGTTCGGCGGCGACTATGAAACGCCGGACGGCACCGGCGTGCGCGATTACATCCACGTGGTCGATCTCGCGCGCGGGCATCTCGCGGCGCTCGATGCGCTCGTGAAGCGCGACGCGAGCTTCGTCGTCAATCTGGGAACGGGCCAGGGCTATAGCGTGCTCGACGTGGTGAAGGCGTTCGAGAAGGCGTCGGGCCGCCCGGTGCCGTATGAAATCGTGGCGCGCCGTCCGGGCGACGTGGCGTCGTGCTTTGCGGATCCGCGCGCGGCCTCAGAAGTGCTCGGCTGGCGCGCGGAGTTCGGCATCGAAAGAATGTGTGCGGACCACTGGCGCTGGCAGTCGGCGAATCCTCGCGGATTTGCAGGCTGACGGCAGACGCTGCGCGCCGCGAGGCGCTTGCGGGTGCCGTTTGGACCCGCAGCGCCCTCGGTGCGCCGGATCAGGACATGGCGAGCGCCGCGCCCGCCACGCCGCTCCTGGGCGTCACGGCGTAGCTCGCGTGTCGTGCCGCGCCGTCGCTCACGCGAAACACGGCGACCGCTTCGCGCAACACGGCAGCCTGTTCTTCCAGCGATTTCGCCGCTGCAGCCGCTTCCTCGACGAGCGCGGCATTGTGCTGCGTGACCTCGTCGATCTGCGAGACGGCCTTGTTGACCTGCTCGATGCCGTCGCTCTGTTCCAGCGCTGCGGCCTCGATCTCGCCCATGATGCCGGTCACGCGCTCGACCGATTGCATCGCCTCGTTCATCGTGCGGCTCGCCTCGGCGACAAGCGACGCGCCCTGCTCGACCTGCGCCGCCGAATCGCCGATCAGCTCCTTGATCTCCTTCGCCGCCGCGCCCGAGCGCTGCGCGAGGCTGCGCACTTCCGAGGCCACCACCGCAAAGCCGCGCCCCTGCTCGCCGGCACGCGCGGCTTCCACGGCTGCGTTCAGCGCGAGAATGTTGGTCTGGAACGCAATGCCTTCGATCATGCCGATGATCTCCGTCACCTTGCGCGAAGATTCCGTGATGCCGTCCATCGTCTCGGTGACGCGCGAGACGACGTTGCCGCCGCGCGTGACCGTGTCGAGCGCGCCGTGCGCAAGCCGGTTGGCCTGCTTCGCGTTGTCGGCGTTCTGCTTCACGGTCGCCGAGAGCTGCTCCATGCTCGCCGCCGTCTGTTGAAGCGCCGCGGCCTGCTGTTCGGTGCGCGCGGACAGGTCCGCGTTGCCCGAGGCGATTTCGTTCGCGCCCTGCGTGATGGCCGTCGTGCTGCCGCGCACTTGCGATACGGTTTCGACGAGGCCGTCGCGCATCTTCGTCAAGGCGCCCAGCAACTGGCCCATTTCGTTGCGCGACTGGCTCTTGATCGCGACCGTCAAATCGCCTGCGGCCATCCGTTCGAAGTGCTTGACAGTGGCGTTGACCGGCTTGATGAGCGCCGCCGACAACGCCATGCGCGCGCCGATGCCGATCACGATGGCGAGCGCGCCGATCGCGGCGAAGAGCAGCGTCGCGATCTGGAAGCGTTGCGCGGCGGTCGCGGCCTGCTGGTGCTGGTTTTCCGTCTGCGCGTGTTCGAGCGCGTCGATTGCCTTCGAATACGTGCTGTAGAACGCGTTCGCCGTCTCGCCCTGAATGTTGCGGAAGGTGTTGAAGTCGAAGTCGGTCAGCGCCTTGAACTCGGGCTCGATCGCCTGATCGACGAGCGCGCTGCGCGCCTGCTCGACGTTTTGCGCGAGCTTCTTCTCAGCGTCGCTCGAAAACGGGCCGGCCATGTAATTGCGGAAGTCCTTGTTCGACTCGACGAGCACCTTGTGCGCCGCCGGCAGCAGATCGTCGGTCTGCTTGCCGACACTAAAGAGCGTTTGATAGGAGCCCAGCGCCAATTGCACCTGCAGCAGCTTTTCCGAGCTCGCCTTCAGATGCGAGAGCGCCGCGGCGCTGCGCTGCGTGTCGTCGAGACTGCTGTTGGCCAGTTGCAGCGCGCCATAGCCGACACCGATCACGGTCAGCAAAAAAGCAACGAACACGCTGATGACCAGCGTCAGGCCGCCACGAATTGTGATGTTGTTTAGCATGGGTTCTCCGGAACAGTCTTGTCGATCCGCGGCGAGTGCCTGTTCACCCGCGTTGTCCGCACGTCGCCGCATCCCGCTTTAACGGCGTGCGAAGAGCCTCGCTAAATAGGTGAAATCCATGACCGGTGCGGGTTTCCGGGCGATTCACACCTCACTATCTGGGATATTTGGCGGCATTCTTCGCGACATTGACGAGCGCGGCGCTTTTCCGGGCGTGCAAGGTTTCGTTTGTATAATTCGGCGTCTTTGTTCAGGCTCACTTTCATGCTCAGTTTTGCGCTCGGCTTTCTCGTTTCACTGCTGATCACGCTTGTGATCGTGCGCTATGCGCATCTGCATGAAAAATTCTCGACGGATAGCGATCTCGCCGGCGTGCAGAAATTCCACGTGCGGCCGGTGCCGCGCATCGGCGGGGCCGGCATTCTGCTCGGGCTCGTCGTCTCGGCCGTGCAGTTGCATCGTGCCTATCCGGCCGTGTCCGGCGGCATTCTCGGGCTGATTGCGTGCGGCATGCCGGCCTTCGGCTCGGGCCTTGTCGAGGATCTGACCAAGCGCGTGTCGCCGCTCGCGCGCCTTGTCTGCACGATGGCGGCCGCGGCGCTTGCCTATTTCCTGCTGGATATCGCGGTCACGCGCATCAGCGTGCCGCCGCTGGATTTTCTGCTCTCGTATGCGGTGATTTCGTGCGCGGTGACCGTGCTCGCGGTAGCGGCGCTCGCGAATGCGATCAATATCATCGACGGCTTCAACGGCCTCGCGTCGATGGTCGCATTCATGATGTTCGCCTCGCTCGCTTACGTGGCTTTCCAGGTGCACGACCCGATCGTGCTGTCGGCGTCGTTCATGATGATGGGCGCCGTGCTCGGCTTTTTCATCTGGAACTTCCCGGCGGGGCTGATTTTTCTCGGCGACGGTGGCGCGTATTTCATCGGCTTCATGCTCGCGGAGCTGTCCATCATGCTGGTGATGCGCAATCGCGACGTGTCCGCCTGGTATCCGGTGCTGCTTTTCATGTACCCGATCTTCGAGACGTGCTTTTCCATTTACCGCAAGAAGTTCATTCGCGGCATGTCGCCGGGCATTCCCGACGGCGTGCATTTGCACATGCTGGTTTATAAGCGGCTGATGCGCTGGGCAGTCGGCGCGCGTACCGCTCGCGAGCTCACGCGGCGCAATTCGCTGACGTCGCCTTATTTGTGGCTGCTCTGCCTGATTGCGGTGGTGCCGGCGACGTTGTTCTGGCGGCACACGCTGCATCTGTTCTGCTTTGTGGTGGTCTTTGCGGCGACTTATGTGTGGCTCTATGTGAGCATTGTGCGGTTCAAGTCGCCGCGGTGGATGGTGGTGAGGAAGGCGAAGCGGTGAGCGCGGTTCGCGCCCTCCGCTATGAGCAACGTTATCCAGCCTCACCTTGTCCACGCGCGCGGCTCTCCTGGATGCGTTGCCGGTGCTCTGCAAGTGCCTCGGGACGCGCGTCTGCGTACCGCAGAATCGCGTTTGAGATCGTGCGAACGGGCAAACGCCCTATCCCCGTACGACCAAACTGCTGCTGGCGCATCCGCAGATGCCGGTAAAGTTCGCCACGCTCAAGCAACACCGCTGGAAGTGAGGGGGTCACCATGACCGCTTCGTGCGAAAAGACACCGAGTCCTTCAACGATCCACAGCCGCGGTGGTAACAGATTGCGCAGGAACCGCACTTTCGCCGCATTCTGCTTGATTGGGGAAGCGCGCACGAAACTCTGCCCGTCAGCCGCCGTCAGGGTTAGCGTTTCGTCGGTCTCGCCGCGCGTGACTATCCCGGCCCAGTGCTTTGTTTCGACCACGAAGACGCCGAAGGGCGTAATCGCCAGATGATCGATTTCAGCAGTCGGAAAGGCGCTTCCGGGCGCGTGAATCAGAACAAGGCCATCCAATACCAGCCAGTCATCACCGCACAGTCGCGTGAGGTGCCAGCGCAGTTCGGCCGACACCCGCCTTTCTCCTTCTTCCCCCCGCTGGTGGGGCTCGTGGGTGGGGGGCACCCGCGTTTTCCGAGCGTCGTCGCCAGCCGGACGTTGCTGGCTAAAGCTCAGGTACGCGCAGAGCAATCCACTCGCGAGCCCGACGATTTTCTGAATCAGCATGCTGGTTTCTCCTTTGGTTATGAGGTGAAACCAGCGTATGGGCTGCTAGGAGAAGTCAAGCATCAGGTCAGGATCGTGAGGCCGGGAGGAAACTGGTCCGCCGCTGGCCGCCCTTCGTTCAGGGCCTCGCAGACAGCATGCGTCGTCGTTCCGAGCGCACGGGCTGCCTTGAGCAGGTTACCGCGGTGTTCCGTCAGGGCTTCCATCGCTTTTTCGCTGGTGAGCACTGGTATGTCCGGTCGCGAGTAAGCTGAAGCGTGCGAGTACTGGACACGTTTGCTCCGGACGGGCGAGACAGCGGCGGTAACTGGCGCGTTTATCAGAACGATCAGCTGGGGCTTCCTGATCCATCGGAAAAACTCGCACCAATGCCCCAGTCTCTCGGCCGCCTCTTCGGATGTCAGCGGTTGCGTGGACCAGCGATTGATGAGTGCCTGCAAATGCTTTGCGCGAAAATTCCACGGTGTCTGTAGCGCGTACCCGCTCGCGCGCAGTGTCTCGAAGCCCAGCAACACCTCTGCCACGCGCCGACATTGCGTTTCGGCCGGCACAGCATCCCTGGCGCGGGTGCGCCAATCGTATGTCGACGTCACGCGGCCTCTGGCGAGCCTGCGAAATTCCCGCCTGAATGCATACGGCAGCCTGCTGCAGGCGATCACGTACCGGTAGTCGTAAAGAACGTACATATCTGTTTTCCCTTGTGTTCGATCCGTGAGTTGGTCGGTGCAACGGAGGCACCGACCCGCGTTTAGCAGCGCGAGAAGCGCACTGCCGTTTGAGTGCGCTGTTTATCGGGCCGCGCGCGCCACAGCAAAGGAAATGGGCAGACGATGGCTAGCCGCCATCAAGACGCAGTCAGATGTGAAGTTGGAGCAGCCGCCGCCAAAAGCCGCCTGGAGCAGGACGGCGGTCAGAGCTGCGCAAAGAAGAAAGAGAGAGGAAGGGCAGCCGAACGAAAGACACCGGCACTCGCTGTGTCAAGGTGCACCTTCGAACGCCCGGACAACCGGAGGCGTACGGGCGAACAGCTCCACTGACGGGGCTGCCCGGAAGAAAGACGGGCGGCTTTGCCAGTTCAAGGTCGATGCGTCGTGGACGCGACAGCAATATACTCCGGCGCTCCTGAAGCAGGCAAGCCCGCGGATGGCTCAACACATGATATTCTGGTATCCACCCAAACAGCGGGGGGAGCCAGCATGGATATCACATGGCCGATACTCGGAATGTCTGCAATCCTTGTAGGATTAAGCTGGACGATGGAACGTGGTGCCCGGCAGCAGAGAAAGCAACTCACCAAGCGACGCTCGTCGGTCGCAGCTTCGCGCGAGAAAGAACAGCCACCCCAGGCCCTCGCTTCGCATCCGGCAGAACTTCACTGCCCGCATTGCGGCCATATCATCGGCGACAGGGATTTCGCACGACAGCATCCGCCGACGGTCGACTGGACGGGACGAGCATCGCGGTATTTCAGGCAGCCTCCCATCTGAGCGCGACTCACTCACGCGCGTGTACCTGGGGGGCGTGTACGTCGCATATCGCACCTTCTGGCCGCGCGGGAGTTAAGAGTCCGAAGCCCCGTACGGGTCGGCCACTGCCTTGTTGGTGGAGCGCCTCCCTGACGCTGTCATGCGGTCTGCGTCCATCATGACGGCCATCTTGCCTCCCGAAAATCCAGGGCCAAACAGATCCCGGCTGTCACCGGCTGACTAGAAGCCGCCAGCGCGGCGTTCGATTTGAAGGCACCACCTGTCTTCTGCCTGAGCACGGCAGAAGACGTTAAACATCCTCCTGGCAACCCACTTGTTGTGCGAAAGCCATGCGCCCCTTTTGCGACCCTTCCAGCTATGTTCTAATAATCGCAGTACCGTTCGCTCACGTCACGAGCATCGACCATTACACCTCCTCGCTGGGGGTTTGGGGGCACTTTTGCCCAATTTCAAAAAAGCGTTGCTGGGCCTGAGGGCAAAGCAAGGCACTGCGTGCGGTTTCTGTTAGCCGCATCCACACGAATTGAGCGCCCGCCGCTCAATCAGAGCTCAATCTCGCTTAAGGCCCAGAAGTTTCCACCGCGTGCTTCTGATCGCCCTCTCCCATTCCTAAGCCAAGTACGCGCAGCCGGTATCGCGTCGCCGCCAGTCATCTTTCCTGCAGTAAGTGATCGCCAACCGACGAGAAGCCAGCGCGGCGTTCGATGTGAAGGCACAGCCTGTCTTCCGCAGACGGCGGCAGAAGACGTTGAGCGTCCTCGTGGCAATCCGCTTTTTGTACGAAGGCCGCGCCCCCCTTTTGTAACCCTTCCAGTTATGTTCTAATGATTGTAGTAACGTTCGCTCACGTCACGAGCATCGACCATTACACCTCCTCACTAGGGGTCTGGGGGCGCTTTCGCCCAATTTCAAACATGCGTTGCTCAGCCTAAGGGCGAAGCGAAGCACTTCGCGCGTTTTGTGTTAGCAGCATCGACACGAATTGAGCGCCTGCCGCTCAATGAGTGCCGGCATCTCTTTCCAAGCGCAGAAGTTTCCACAGTCTGCTTCTGATCGCCCTCTCCCCTTCCTGAACTCCGTACGCGCAGCCGGTATCGCTCGTCGCCAGTCATCTTTCCTGCAGTTAGTGATCGCCAGCCAACAGAAGTTATGTGCCGGCGAGCTTTTTGAACGCGCCGGGGCCTTATCCCCCGACGCCCACGCCGCAGGTGCAGGCCGTGTTCAGCCACCACGCCTCTAACGTATTGCGGGGGCGAGGAAGCATCTCCCTTTTGCGATGTCCAGTACGGTGCTCATCAGATAAGCCTTGTGATCCATTCATCTTCCGATGATGACCGCAAGCGCTCCAATCGCGGCCCCTGTTCCCTTGACGGGTACAGGCAGGGTGTTTGTCAGGCACCCGCCGCTCACCGCTCCCGCACGAATGCCACTTTCTCTTGCGGGCTGCCGCCTTCCCCACCACATCTGTTTTCACCAGGGCCCATCCGTAACCGGATCCCATAGCTCAACGCAGTACCCGGCCCTCCATCCGAATTGAACTACTTGGTACGCGCTGCCCCCGCCCCGGGCCAGCCGTCATTGTCGACATCCGAGCTATTGCGGACGCGTCACGAGCTCATCGTGACCGGGGCCCGTGTTCGCCTCCCCCCGCGGGCGAACATAAGTTGACATGCGGGTGACAATCGCGAGGTAGTTCATGAGCATGATGTCAAAGGCCGTACACGATTGCGCCGCGAGCAGCAAAAAAGCGCGCGGCAGTTTTTCAACCCAGCAGAACAGGCGGTTCAATGCAACAGGCCTTCTGCGCTTCGCGCGACAGGTCGGGGAGTTGCACTCATTGATCGGCGAAATTCCGCCGTGGGTGATTCATGCGTACGCCCAATACTGCATCGCGCAAGGCAAAACCGCGGGCACTCTTGCGAACATATTCTCGGCGGTTCGCGTGATATCGCGCCATGCCGGCCGGGACATCGACGACACATGCAACAACAGGCAACTTCAACTGGCTCGAAGAGTGCGAAAAGGAGCTAAACGGGCCTTGAACCCGATGGAACTTGCGCAGTTGATCGAGAGGTCGAAGAGGGTAGACCAGGGCCTCATGCACATGATATCGCTCGCACTGCACCTCGGACTTCGACGCAAGGAAGCGCTGATGTGTGCACCCGATCTCGCGATGTGGCTGGACGCGCTCGAGCGGGGCGATTCGAAGCTTCCCCTGATGCGTGGCTCGAAAAACGCAAGACCCAGACAGGTGCGGATTATCGAGGGTGAGCGCGCGCAGACGATAGAAGCGGTCCGTTCCGCGCTCGCTTACGCTCGCGAACACAATCTCGAACTGATCACAGGCCATGGAAGGACGCTCAAATCCGCGATGAACCGGCTCACCGCACTGCTGCGCCGCGCAGCTATGGTGGGGCAAACCAGCTTCCATTCGCTTCGCTATACCTATGCGCTCAAGAGTGCACTCGAAATGCTCGATGCAGGAATAGCCCCATACGAGGTTCTCGTCGAACTCAGCGAATCGCTTGGCCACGGCCCCTCACGCATCCAGATGATCCTTGGACACTACTGCCAGCCGATCCGCGAGCGGTTCGAGGGACATATATCGCGTTACGACATCGAAGCTGGCCGCCGCCGACCACCGAGCAAACTACCTCGGGCGACGGCACGCCTTCTCGCGAAACGTCGACATGGCGAGCTAAGCGGCTACCCGATCGGTCAATCCCATGCGGCACCAGACCTCACAGGATCGGCAGACGATGCACAGGTGGACAACCAGCCTTTCAAAGCATAGGAGGCCACTATGCCCGATTCGCAACTTCTGCAACACGTGAAGCGTTGCGCCGACACGATCGGATGTAACGAGACGATGCGCGCCATCATGGTCAAGGTCTGGTTCGAATTCGAGCAGTCCATCGATCCTTATTCCTCGGGCCTACTCCGACTGCCCGACCTGGACATAGCGTTGCTTGCAACCTTTATCGAACTGCGCTCAAAGCGATGCGTTGATGTTGAGCTACTCCTCCTCGAAATAACCTGCATCAGAATGGTCTTGCTGGAATCCGGTTTCCTGCACAACCAACTGGCCACCCTTAGCGTGCGCATAAAACGGGAACGGCTTGCCAATGACGCAAACGGTAAATATCGGTTCGCGAAAGCGCTGGGTACTTGACGGCTACGCGATTGACTTCGGGAGGCCGATGACTTGACGTATCACATGCAATGTCGCAACCCGACCTTAACGCCTGCGGCGGCCGCTGAGCGGATTAACGGCTCCAGGAGAGCTCTGCTCTCTGCCAGCAGTGCTCACTGCGACAGTAAAGGTGGGCTGCCTCCACCAAAACCAGTCGGTCGCTATGCTTCCGATGGGTTCGTCATTGAAGGTGATGCAGCGCTCGTTGGCCCTGACGCCGTTCACGTTATCCGACCCAGGCCGGATAAGAGATGGAGATGACCGGCGAGACACAGCATGCGCTCGTGCCGACGGGCAGCATGTCTGCGACTGCCGATCATTTCCTTCAGTTATCCTTTATTTTACGACGCCGAATGCTTGCGCGAAAATCACTCCGGCGCTTCGTCTTGCCCTTCGGATGTCTCCGTCACCTTGCCTTGCACGCGCAACAACGCCTGCAATCGGTCTTCAATTTGCGTCGGCATTGCCGGCGAAAATTATTCAAGGCGATGACCGCGTGCAAACATTGCGGCCAGAAGAGCCAGACAACGGATGACATTTCACTTGAAGCACTCGCCACGGTGGATTCCGGTCAATGCAGGCCTGCTGGTTCCCGCCTCGACGCCTGCAATTGCGTCGCCGCATCGGACGACCGTGCACCACTCCTTATCGCGACGGCTTTCGAATCAATCTTTGCCTGTCAGCTCTCGCCCCAATCCGCACATCGCAGTTGCAGATGTGCGGCAAGTCTACCGGGATCGAGATACTGGCGATGACTGGCGCGGAAGCGGTTCAAGCGGGTGCGCATGAAATGGTGCAGTTCAGACGGACACAGGATCGTTTCCGGCAGGGTGGGATCGAGTGCGCAATGTGAGGAGACGAAAATTGCAATGGACTCGACCGGGCAGCAATATTCGGCGAGTAGCGCACGCAAGTGCCGCACCGCGGGCTTTGCCCTGCGCAATGGGGACGTCTGGACCGAAACAGCACCAGGCTCGTCATGTAAAAGGAGTTCGTCGTCGTTTACAGAGCGTTTTACGGTGCCCGTCCAGTCGTACCGATTAATGACAAACGCGCCAAACTCAGTCACAGCAAGACAATCTGCCCACGTCACTGGATTGCGCGTTCCAGGCGCGTGCTCAAGCATGACTCCGCGCCGTACCACAAATGCGCGTTCGGACGTTGTCCGCAGGAACGCTGCAACGGTTCTTGACAAGGGAAGAGACAAATGGCGTCGATGCGCCATCCAGCCGTCGCGATCGCCCGCGAGTCGCCTGAAGTCCGACACCAGTTCAGGGGAGGATGCGGCAGCACAATATGCATCTTTGTCCGCAGCAGAAAATAGCGTCTTGCCCTGTTTCATTTGTTCTCCTTTCGTGGACTGAAGAGGGTTATCAAACGCAGCTCGCTCACGACCTGGACGGCTGGGGAGCAAAATCGTCCATTCACCAGCGGTTTGGCGTGATGTTGCGTCGCAGGTCCGAAGGATGGCCAGTAACTCCAGCTTGCCACCCTCAGTCAGAAGTCAAGGCAACGCTTCAGGGAAAGAAGCAACTGCAGTGCGCAGGTCACGGGCCTTATTGCCCACCACCCGGACAGCGGCCGCTAGCGCTTAAAGCGCGAAAGGTGCGGCACAAACGTTAGTACAACCAGAGGATTGCATGAAACCATGGGCCGCCCTGGGCCGGAATAAATTCGCTATGTGTTGCAGTTTTCAGCTGCTGTCATCCGCTGATACGCGAGGTAAGGGCTGAGATGGAAGTTGCCTTTGTTACGGATAGATCTTTGGTGGAACATCACTTTAAAGTTTGCGATCATGGAAGATTGGGCGTATCACCTCGATCTCGTCCGAACTAACGGTAACTCTCTTCACCACCTTTCGGATCGCACGCTCGATGTCGCGTCGGTATGGCAAGAGAGCACCGGCATCAATGCACTCGATGATGAGTCGCCGGGTTCCTCTACCCTTCCTGATGCGAATGTGATAATGGTCCGATGTCAGAACATTCACGCCGTTTAACTCCCGAAGAACAGTTTCGGGCGTTGCCTCGCTCCCTCCAGGGCTTAGATTTCTCACACGCTGCAATAGCGTTTGCCTGCCCAACTCCTTGTCTAGCGCGAGTAGTTTCCGTCCAACAGCAAAAGTCAATTCGGCCTCACCGAAACTAACGGGCAAGCTACCCCGAAGCGCCATCATATACACCGCATCGCGTATGTTCTTTCGTGAAATGTCAAGTGCGCGGGCGCAGCCACTGTAAGTGGTCCATTCCCCTCTGGTCACACCCAGGTGATATCGATCGGAGATGTTTTTCGGTGAGTCCAGCGTCTTACTTAGTACCTTGTTCTCAGGGTTGCCCAAGTAGCGCAGCGCGCGCCTGGACGCAGCCCCTTGCCCGTTTATCGTTGCAAGCACCGCTCGCGCTGGGAGAGTTCTGCCAGCCGCAACGTGTTCGCCGATTCGCTGAAGCACGGTCTGAAGACCATCCCGCGCGATAACCTCGCGTATCACCCGCACGGAATACGGCGTTACCCCAGTGGCCGACTCAAACAAGTTGACTATCGCGGTGGGCAGAGCAGCCACTTTAAGCGCCAGCGAAAGTTCGGCCTGACTAACGCCAAGCGCGTCAAGTGCGCCCTTTTGCGTAGTCCATTTCCCTTTAGTCAGTCCGTCTTTATAGTAATGAGCAATAACGAAGCAATTGCGCTTTTTGATTCGTCGAAGCAGTCCGTCGGGAGTCATGGGTCGTCTCACGCTTGATCCGGTGTTGCGTTCATCTGCAGGCAAAACGTTACGATACGCGACTTGCCGCTCAGGTGGCGACCGAATGGCGCATCAAAAACACCCTCTTTCAAAAAAAGACGACGAGTTGTCGAAACACCGGGCAGTCACATGGCATTGGAGGCATGGCCTGCGTAGCCGCCGGATGCCGAGCCTGTTTTGATGCAGAAGGGCACGCATGCGTGGATTGCATACTTGTGGCCCCCAGATGTCATTCCAATGCCGATGCTTCTTTCGTGCTTTCGCGAGGTTGTGCGACAAAGAGCGGAGCGCTTCGGTCCATCTTGTCGGTCTTGCCGAGTCGACGGCAGCTCGACCCGGCCCGCGCCGGTTTTGGGGCGTCTGTCTTATAAATGTACTGCCGCCCCATGAGCCGGCTCACGGTGGCATCGGCAGCGCCTCACCACCGCATCGTTCAGTTTTAATTGATGAATCAGGCCGATTTGCGAAACCTCTTTTGATTGATCAACGGCGCAAGGCTCGCAAATTCGGTGCACGCCGCGGATAGCACATAAGCGCCAGCGCCGACGCAAAACTGACCCTGACAACCGGGGGCCCAGTGCTGGCAACCGGAGACCTATGCTTTTTCTGGTTCGCTCGAGATCATTTTCCGTTGACGCCAGCATGTGCGCCAGTCGACGCCGCCCTGTACTCCGTCGGACATTAAGACGGCGTTTGGTCAAGTGTTGATGTGTGGGGGTGTCAACTGCCATGCCCGCGTGTCGGCTCACGCAAGGTGTCACGCCGGGTAGTCTCCACGGCTCGTTCTTTCTGGCGCGCAGGCTTGGGCCTGCTCAGCGGCGCCCGTTCAATCGCGTCGGCTCACCAAGTTGGACGGACCAGGAACGTGTGCTCTGCAAGAGCGTTGGATTTGCCCCCGTACTTCCGGACACCGCCTCACACTTGAGTTGATGATTCGGTCCTGCGCCGGAATTCACGTGGTGAACGGTATTTCAGCGCGCTATGTGGATGCTGCTCGTTGTAATGCTCGAAGGCGACTGCAAGGTTGCGTGCCGCCGTTGCAGCGTCGGGCTTCGGCATGAAACTCACGTAATCTCGCTTCATCGTTTTCACGAAGCTCTCAGCCATGCCGTTACTTTGCGGGCTGCATACAGGCGTCGTCAACGGCTTCAGGCCGATTTCGGCAGCGAAGGCGCGAGTCTTCTCGGCGATGTAGCCCGAGCCGTTATCCGTCAGCCATTCAATTTGCTCGGGGGCCTTCAGGTTGCCACCAAAGCGATGCTCCACAGCCGCAAGCATGACGTCGCGCACGATGTCACCGCTGTGGCCGCCGGTCGTCGCCGCCCAGCTCATCGCCTCGCGGTCGCAGCAGTCCAATGCGAACGTCACGCGCAGCGGCTCACCGTTGTCGCAGCGAAATTCGAAGCCGTCAGAACACCAGCGCTGATTGCTCTTGGGCACTGCGACCTTGCCTTCATGCCGGCGCTGCGGGCGGGGTGGCATCGGCCTGCGCTCCAGCAACAGGCCACGCACGCGCATCACCCGATAGACCCGCTTAACGTTCACTGCAGCTGCGCCTTGGCTTTCTCGCTCGTTTCGAAGCTTGCCCCAAACTCGTCGATAACCCCAGCTCGGCAAGTGCGCGATGATGCGTTGGATTTCTTCGACCAACCCAGCGTCGTTGGTTCGCCTGGCTGTGCGCCCATCACGCCAATCAGTCGGCCGCGCCAGCTTTGCCGTTATATTCGAGCGCGCTACACCGAGAACTTCGCAGACCTGCTTCACTGGTCGTCCCCCGGCAACGATGGCGAGCGCGCAATCCATTTTTTTGCTCGACCGTATTCGACGGCTTCGCGAAGGATTTCCGCCTCCATCGTTTTTTTGCCCAGCAATCGTTGCAGTTCCTTGATTTGCTTCAGGGCGTCGGCCAACTCCGAGGCCGGCACCACCTCTTCGCCGGCACTCACCGCCGAGAGGCTGCCATCCTGATAGAGCTTGCGCCAATGGAACAACTGATTAGGATTCACGCCGTGGACGCGAGCCACCATCGAGACCGTCTTGCCCGCCTCGAGGCTCTCCCGGACCATCGCCACTTTCTCCTCAACCGACCACCGCCGCCGGCGCTCGGGCCCCGTCAATACATCCATCACTTCTTGATTGGTGTTAGTCAAAAACACAGTCGTATGCCTACCCGCTATTGTAAGTGGGAGACTGTGTCCGGACTTTCAGGGGGCCGTTCCAAGCGTCCACACGGCGCGAAGCGCCATCGTTGGGCTCTACTGTCGGGTTCGGTGCGTCGGCGAAGCGCGATCCTTTCTGTGTAAGACGCGGCGTGCACGCCTCCCCATTTGCGAGTTCTGTGCTGTTGATCGAGTAATAAAAATTTCGCAAATTGGCTGAGTTAATAAATAAAATCAATAGGATGCGGTAACGGCCGCATGGCTGCCGCTACCGTTAGCCAGCTGCCGGTAGGACGACATTTGAGTGACCGACAGCCAAAACCGAAGCATGCGCCCAAGGGCTCTCGACTGCGCACGATCGAGGAGATAGCCCGGAGTGCTCGGCCCATCTTCTCAGAAGCTGTCTTGAATGCTACCGGCAGGCTACCGACATCGGGCACCCGAAGCATTCATCCCGCGCAAGCGTCCGGTTTGCAGTGTACGCAGTCGGACGACAACGAAGGAACGTCGTCGAGTTGGAACCGTTGGCCAAGTCTTGATTGAAGGAACACCACTGGAAGGCGCCCACATCTAAACGCCCGCTCTCATCGAAAGCTACGTCAAATATGTCGCCATTTGCCTGCACGGCAGGCTGATCGACCAGATACAGTTGATTGAACACAGACAGTTGACTTCGAGAAACGGCAGGCAACGGTAGTGGGTGGATGCGGCCCGGAAGCATCATGCACCTCAGCCTCCGAAATCAGCAGGGTTCACCTTAGAGGGCAGGGTTAATGAAAGTATCAGCATTTGGCGTCGACATCGGTTACGGCCACACCAAAGTGGCGCTTCGCATCGGCTCCGAAATTTCTACCGCGAGCTTCCCGTCGCTCGCGCCTCTGGTACCTCATCTTGAGTTATCACGAACCAGAGAACGCGTAGCCGACGGGTTGAACGTTGTTTTGATAGAGGTCCAAGGTTCTCATTATGCAGTCGGCCCCGAAGTAGAGTCGTTGCCAGCGTGTTCAAGCTTAACGCGAACGTTACTTGACAGCTTCTGTTTGACGCCCATGTACACCGCGCTGCTCGGCGGAGCACTATACCGCGCCGGTGTAACAGAGATCGAATGCATGGTGCTTGGCCTGCCGGCCCGCTTCAGCTGGGAATACTGTCGATATCTTCGCGATGCATTTACAGGCGCTCTCGATTTCGGCCAAGGCGTGATCCACGTAGGCTCGGTAGATGTCGTTGCCCCGCTGCTCGGATCGCTCGGAACCTTCTCCAATTCCGGCGATGGCCGCTTTGACCCCGAGCACGGCCATCTCCTCATCGATGTAGGCTACTCCGAGACTAGCTGGCTGCTGTATTGTGACCATAAGATAGTCCACCAGTGTTCAGGCCACGTCCGGGGCGGTGCATGGCAGGTCTATAGAACCATTGGATCGTTGATCGCGAACCGGGAGCGCTGCCCTGTAGACAATATGGAACGCATTGGCAGATGCCTTAGCGATAAAAAGCCACTTCTGCACTACGGTAAGGACATCGACCTCGCTCCGTTGGTTGAAAGCTCACAAGCCGTAGTGAACGCTGCATTCGAAATAATCCGTGATCGCACTCCCTCTCCTTCGAGGTTGAAGTCAATCGTATTGACAGGAGGCGGAGCAAGCCTCTACGAGACAGCGATTCGTGCCGCCTTTCCCCGGGTCCGCATCGACATCCTGGACGCGCCCTCACACGCAAATGCGAAGGGCTTCCTTGTGCTCGGCGAGGCCCAGCTCGCGGGAAGGAAGCTTGTGCCTACATCTTCATGAACTCGCGAGACGCCGCAGCTTTGGGACTAACGACGGGGTTACTTCAAGGCGCAAGAAAGAGGTGTTGGGTCATTCGCGCGCCTGTTTCGCGAGCGGTGCAGCATTGCCAATTAAGATGTCCGCTCATGTCGCTTCATCGATTATGTTATTCGGGAATGCTTATCATGCCGCGATGGTCTTCTGTGGTGAAAACCGGTGCTAACTTGACAGCGCCCTCCTTCACCGCGCCTGGGTTGCCCACTAGGTGGTCGAGACGTAGCGAGGCAGAGTTCCATCCCTTCAGCGTTATCCGCATTGGGTCACGGCCCCTGCCACGATCGAATCACCGGAAAGGCGACCATGGCTGCCCCGCGCGCGCGACGCATCGCGTCATGGGTGTAACACATGTCGAGTTGACGATGGACGTTGAAGCGAAGGAGAAAGAGACTTGAGTATTTGGCAACACTCATGCGAAAGCAAGAACTCGGCTTCATCGCAGTCTTAGAGATCGAGCACGTCTTTCTTCAGGTACGCGCCGACCCGATTGCGCTAGGCTCGCAAACATCGCGAGCAACCTGGTTAGACGTCGCCGTTGAGGTAAAACGAGCTCGAACTGCTCCCCGATCGATACAGCGCGAGCAATCCAATATCTAGGTCCAAGATAGTCGGGCAGCTCCCAATATTGAATGTTTAACAAGTAAGACGCGACAGTTTCAAGATGAGCGATTTCTGAGTCGGCGAGAATCGCGGGCAGTTTGCGACAAGGCGTTGCCGACGCATCCTTCCTCTGCAGTCCTTGGTTTTCTTTGAATCTGGAATAACGCTTCGCCAGAAGGTCCATGTTTCAATGTGGTGGGCTATGGTGATTCCATCTTGCCGACGTCATTGAAAAGTCAAGGCAGTATCAAAGTGCGAGTGTGGCGGGGAATGTGCGGATCCGGGTATGCTGGAATCCCGCGAAGACCAGCGGGAGCCCTCGATTGGCTAAGCGGTTAGAGATGCATCGGAAAAACGTGGCGAGCCGCTCGCGGCACATAGGGCGTGGACGCCGACAGGCTACTGCGGACAACCGGAATCGCACCCTCGCAGAACCGAAGGCGCTAGTTGAACCATACTGGGTCTTAGATGTATCGCAGAGTAAGGCTTAAAGCTCGCTACTTATGGGCGCAGCTGTTCAAGCCATGGGCAGCAGCGTCGAATTGGCCGTCGGCCAAACAGTTGGGCATCGACAACATCGCCCCACTACGATTAATAATGCCTCCGTCCGTCGGACTCTGGCTGCACGCTCCGAGCGCGCAGCATCTCTTCACATCCGTAGTACCGCCGACGTCTTGGGGTGGACACGCGTGCTCTCCGGCACCGATCCACGCTTCGCCGTATGGCTCTTGGTCCGTTTGCATGACCTCTTGCAGGTGCAAGTCATAATGCCAGTTATCGCCAACGCCATATTGATCGACGAACCGATGTCGCGGATACGCAATCCAGCGCAACCGCGCCGTACACGATCATCCTGCATTTCGGGCATATCCAGAGGGCAGGTAGAGCACTTCGTCGTTGTCGGCAGCGCCCATCGCACAAAGTTTGATGGGCTGGCGCCCGCTATGCGATCACCGTCGATGTCTTACACCGAGCGGCAGCCTCTCCCCCGAGCAGCTTGACTCTCACGAGGCTCGGCTAGCCGCCGCAGGTACGCTGCGCAGTGCAGTCAAGGTGGCCGGCTGATATTCGGCGACCCAGCGGCGCAGATCGCGGCGGACCTCGTCGTCGGTCGGTACGCGGTGCTGCATCAGCCACGGCAGCAGGTTGTCGATCAGGCTGTCCGGCACTTCGCGCGCCTTCGCGATACGCAGTTTCGGGTGTGGCGTGCGTGTGGTGGTTTCGTCGTCGGCGAGCAGTTCTTCGTAGAGCTTTTCGCCGGGGCGCAAGCCCGTGTAGACGACGCGGATCTGTTCTTCCGTAAAGCCGTATAGCCGGATCAGATCGTGCGCCAGATCGGCGATGCGCACGGGTTTGCCCATGTCGAGAATGAAGATTTCGCCGCCGTGCCCCATGCTCGACGCTTGCAGCACGAGCTGCGACGCTTCGGGAATCGTCATGAAGAAACGCGTGATTTCGGGATGCGTGACCGTGACGGGACCCCCGCGCGCGATCTGCTCCTGAAATTTCGGGATCACGCTGCCTGCGCTGCCGAGCACATTGCCAAAGCGCACGGTCTCGAACTGCGTGCGCCGCGTGCCCTGCTGCTGCAGCGACGAGCACACCATTTCCGCGAGACGCTTGCTCGCGCCCATCACGTTGGTGGGGTTGACGGCCTTGTCGGTGGAAATCAGCACGAAGTGCGCGACGTCGTGACGGATCGCCGCGCGCGCCACGCGATAGGTGCCGAGCACGTTGTTGCGCACGGCCTGCCACCCGTTCACCTCTTCCATGAGCGGCACGTGCTTGTAGGCCGCGGCGTGAAAAACGATGTGCGGCGTGTAGCGCGCCATGACCTGATCGAGCAGCAGCGAGTCTTTCACGTCGCCGATGATCGGCACGACGGAGACTTCCGGATACTTGTCGGACAGCTCTTCATTGAGCCGGTAGATGGAGAACTCGGAGATGTCGAACGCGACCAGTTGAACCGGGCCGAAGCGCAGAATCTGCCGGCACAGCTCCGAGCCGATCGAGCCACCCGCGCCCGTGACCATGACGACGCGGTTTTTGAGGAGCGCTTCGACGTGGTCGGTGTCGATCATGACCGGGTCGCGGCCCAACAGGTCTTCGAGGTCGATCTGGCGGACGCGGGAGAGGAAGGCCTGGCCTTGGCTGACAGCGGTCAACGCCGGCAGCACGAGCGCGCGCACGCCGGCGCGCACACAAAGCGTTGCAACGCGACGCTGGACATCCACAGAAGCCGAAGGGATAGCGATGATCGCGTATTCGGTTTTCAGCTCCTCGGCCATGCGCGGCAATTCACTGATCGAACCGAGAACCTTGTAACCGTAGATTTCGCGCCCGTGCTTGGCCACGTCGTCGTCGAGCAGGCCGACCAGCCGCCATTCGCTCGACCGCGACAACTCGCGCGCGAGGCTCGCACCGGCGTTGCCCGCGCCGAGCACGACGACCGGCTTGCCTTGGGCGACAAGGCCGCCGTAAAGGTAGAACTCCTTGGTCGCCCGGTAGAGGGCCCGCGATCCTCCCATGGCCAAGAACAGGAAGAGGGGCGACACGACGAGGACCGAGCGCGGGACGATGGGCGAAGGTTGCACCAATACTGAGACAACCATTGCAACGAGCGCCCCGGCGGTCACGGCTTTCGAGATTCGAACGAGATCGGGCAAGCTGGCGAATACCCACATGCCGCGGTACAGGCCGAAAATACGGAACATCACGCCGTAGACCGGCAGTACCCACAGCAGGGAACGCACGGCGCCGACGCGGAAGTCGTCCGGGATCGTGCCGTTGAAACGGAGGAGATACGCGATGAGCCACGATCCGGCAACCGCGCACAGATCGAAAAGGAACGCGCTGAAAGACAGCCAGGTGGCCTTGTTTCTTAACATCAGCGGCATCCTTACTCGTCTGACAGTGTTGATTGGAAACGACGCCAGCGCATATCGACGACCACACCCGCCAGAAAAAGAACCACCACCCAACCGGCGAGGATGCACCACTGGACGATAGCATCGCGGCCCAGAGCAAATACAGCAAGCATTATGCCAGTTGCCATGACGACATACCACGCCAAAGCGGTCCTTGCATGACCAACCCCACTGCGCACCATACGCTGATAGTAGTGCTCGCGGTGCGGTTGCCAAAATCTTTCTCCCCGCAGGAGCCGGCGTGCGAGCGTCACGGACGCATCCGCGATGAACGGCGCAAACACCATCGCGGGAAACCAGATGGGCCAGACGCCCCCGCGCCAACCCCAGTAGCCGAACGCCCCCGCCAGAAAGCCCAGGGAAATGGACCCTGCATCGCCCAAAAAAATCCGGGCCGGATGAAAGTTGAAAAAGAGGAAGCCTAGAGCCGCGCCGGACACCGCGACGGAGGACCAGGCCAGCTCCGGCGACGGATGACCGCTCAGCAGCGCGGCCACGGCGTAGCCGGCGAAGCCGAACAAGGCCATGCCCCCGGCGAGCCCGTCGGCGCCATCCATGAAATTGTAAAGATTCACCAGCCACAACATCAGGAAGGCAAGTATTGCCAAAACCCACCATGGCGCGTTGGCGGCGAAGAGAGACACCAGGCCGACAACGGCCAACACGTGCGCAGCAAACCTGACCCGCGCGGGCAGGCCGCGGCGGTCGTCGATCTGGGAAACCGCCGCGAGGAAGGCCGTGCCCAGCGCGGAGAACCAGAGTCCGGGCGCCAACAGCAAAGTCGCAATGACGCCGACGGGGACCACGCCCCACCCGCCGACTCGCGGCGTGGGCGCGTTGTGAAGCGACCGGTCGTTGGGCACATCCGTGGCAAGACGCCAGGCGAGTCCAGTGCGCAGCAAAGTCCAGAGAATCGCTCCACACGCGCAAGCGGATGCGAGTGCGATCAGGGCTGCAGCCGCCCAAGCCGGCAAGGTGGCGAGGTACGTCAGCACTCGCGATCTCCCTTTGTAGTGCGGTACCAGCGGGCCGTGGCCGCCAGTCCTTCGTCGGTGGAATACGGAGGTGTCCAGCCCAACACCGAGCGGATTCGCGCCGTGTCCACCTGCAATGCGCCGACCAACCGATCCACCTGTGCCGAACGGCCTGTCAGTCGGCCGGCCAGACGCAGCCAACCCTCGGATATCGGGAGCAGCCGCGCCGGCTTGCGCAAGTGACGGCCCAGCGCGCGGCACAGTTCAGCGACGGTAAGCGCGTCCGTGTCCGCGACATGGAAGCATTGGCCCGCCGCATGCGGATCCGTCGCGCAACGCATCAGCGCGTCTGCGAGGTTCTCGACGTACACGAGGCTGCGTCGTCCATGGACGGCGCCAAGGGGCAGCGGCACGCCTTTTCCTATGCCTTGCATCAGACGCAGGAAGTTGGCGCGTACCCCGGGCCCGTACACCAGCGGCGGGCGCACAATCACCAGCTCCAATCCGGTCTCACGAGCATAGCGGGCGAGCGCCTGTTCGGCGGCAAGTTTGGAGCAGCCATAAGGGTCTTCGGGCGCTGGAGCATCGTCTTCGGTCAGAGGCCGCCCTTTATCGGCTTCCGCAACCGCCTTGATACTGCTGACAAAGACAAAGCGGCGAACGCCACGCTGTGAGGCAGCTCGCGCGACACGAAGCGCACCTTCGACATTCGTGGCATGGAAGGCGGCTTCCGGATCTGCCGACACTTCGTGCATCACATGAACGCGGGCCGCGAGATGAACGACGCAATCGGCAGCGAGCGAAGCCGGCCACCCGGCTTCTATGGCCGCGAAGTCCGCGCTGGGCTCGATCCACTCGGCGACACCCGGCTCGAGCTGCCCGCCGCGCCGGACGAGGCCGGTGACGGTGTGTCCCGCGTCGAGTAGCACGCGGCTCAGCGCGCGACCGACGAACCCATTGGCTCCTGTCACGAGTATGTGACTCATAGCCACTTCCAGCCGAAGCGGTTGAAGAACTTGAAGGCGGAAGAGATGAACATGCGGATGTGGGAGGAACCTTTGCGCGATGCTCCACCGCCGTGATGAAGCACGCGTACGTTAGGCACGTAGGCAACACGTGCTACCGCATGCGTGCGAAGACTCAAGTCGTAATCCTCGAAATACAGGAAATACCGTGGGTCGAAGCCTGCCAGCTGCTTCAGCACGGAAGTGCGAAACATCATAAAACAGCCGCTGACGATGGGCGGGTCCCACACGACGTCGCGGTCGTTGATCTGGTCGTGCATCTCGTAGCGTGCAAGCCGGCGCGAAAACAATCGCTGCAGCGCAGTAGGTAGGAAACCGCGTACGAATAGATCCAGCAATGTAGGATAGCGCCGACACAGGAACTGTTGACGGCCGGATTCGTCGCCAATCCAAGGTGTTAGAAGACCCACTTCCGGCTGTGCCTCGAGAAAGTCCAACGCTCGCTGGAGCGAGTCTGGCGCAAGATCGATGTCCGGGTTCAGAATCAAGTGGTATCGACTAGTACTCGGTTGGATGGCGAGGTTGTGACCTCGACCATAACCCACGTTACCTTGCCCGGTAATGACAGCACAGACGACACCGCTTGCCCTCAATCCATCTAAACACGCCAGATCTTCCGGCAGGCCTCCGTTATCGATAAGAGAAAGCGATATCGGTTGTCCTGTCCGCTTTGCATACGCTGCATGACACGCAGCGCCGAGGCTAGCGAGCGTCGACTTCAATTGCAGAATGTCGGGTCGATAAACGACGATCGAGATCGACAAGACGTTCGGCTCGGAGGATAGCGTGGTTCGAGGTTTCATGCTTGGTCAATTACGTGCCGAGAGAACCATACTCGCGATGGTCTCTGCAGCCCGGACGTTTTGGTCAAACATGCGGACTTCGGCAACTATGTTCTTCAGTGCGCTGCCGAGGCAACTTATGGATCCAATGATAACGCATGGGCCATAGGGTTCGCTCAGCAAGTCTCCTGCGCGCTGCTGACGCGCCTGTAGTTGCAACTCCGAGCCCTTCAGTAACGCGCGGCTAAGCTTGGTGAGTTGACTGGCCACAATCCGTACGAGAGGCTGTGCGCAGAGTTGGCCGTTATAATGGCGATTTGCGCACAACCACCATGGCTTTCACAAGTGCCGGTCTAGCAGTGTTCTGCCTGCTGCTCGCTGCTGCCGCGCTCTCCTTGGCGGCGCTCATTGGCCGGCAAAGCCGCTTCTACCATTCGCTAATCGATAGCGAGACTGCGGCGTCCAGATTTCACGCGATCGACGGATTCAGGGGCTATTTGGCTGTCGGCGTCATGCTGCACCACCTTGCGATCAATCACCACTTCTACCGGACAGGGGTGTGGGAGTTGACGCCCTCGCATCTCACCACACTACTAGGCCGCGGCTCCGTCGCGTTCTTTTTCATGATCACAGCGTTCCTCTTCTCAGGACGCGCGTTCGACAATGATGGACGAATCGACACGCTGAAATTCTATCTGGGCCGCGTGCGTCGTCTCTTTCCCATGTATCTTGCCAGCGTCGCGCTGCTTGTCATCACCGCGTTGGCTTTCACACATTTCCGGTTTGCTGTAGCGCCAGCAGATCTAGCTCGTCAAATATTAGCATGGGTGTTCTTTACTTTTCCCGGCTATCCAGACATCAATGGCTTCAGGCAGACCGCTTTGATCAACACAGTCTTTTGGTCACTGGTGTATGAATGGAAGTTCTATATTCTCTTGCCATTGGTGGCCGCGTTATCGGCAAACCGCAGATGGTGGTTTATAGCGCCAATTGCATGCGTCTGCATCCTGCTTTTGTCAACGAGCCAACTGGAATGGTTTTTCCTCTTTGGCGCCGCAGCGGCGGCACTCGTGCGTGTGCCGTTTATACGTCGGTATGCAGCGATCGGGGCCGGCTCGGCAATTGCATTGTTCTTCGTATGCGCGACAAGCTTTTATCAACCGCTGATATACACTCCTGTCGGAGCGGCGTTGCTGACGGTTCCATTCATCATCATCGGCGCCGGGAACTCATTCTTTGGTTTACTTACGTGCCGCGCCGCCCGTATGCTTGGCGTACTTAGTTATAGCGTTTACCTGTTGCATAACTGGGTTTTGTATCTGGCCTCCCGACTAGTCAACCACTACGTTCCCGTGGCTGCGATTTCACTTTGGGCATATGGGTGCTTAGCCCTCGCAGTGGTCGCGACTACGGTGCTGGCGGCCGCAGTGACTTATCGCTTCGTTGAATATCGGGCAATACATAGCGGCCTGCGTTTGCCCGTACGGCTATTTTGTCGCTTACCACAGCAGCACCAGTGAAGGGACTCGCGCCCGCAATTGCGAACTTTTCCCAAGCCAGCGCTGATCATTGGGTCCTGCGTCTGAGAGTGCGCAGCAAATTGCATTACAGCCCGGAGACCGGAAGCTCTCGAAGTGCGCGCCAAGCCATTCGCGAAGCGCTGAGTCGTGCCGGTACATTACGCCAGGACGCCGGCGCTCTCAACGGCTTTTGGCCGACGACGCGTGTCTTCTCGGCGATACAGCGTAAGCGCATGGTCATCTCATCTTGACTTGCGTTGAAAGTCTTTGGGAGCATCTCGCACCTCTACTCAACATCAAACAGTCGCGGGATCCGTATGCGGGGCTGGCAACAGGCGCGCATGTCCGATGGACACATGGCGGTCTTGATTCCGTGCTGTTTTTTACCAGTTGAGACGCGCGATATTACCGTCGAACGGGTCGTCTAAGTCGTTGCTATTGAATCGGAGGCCGCGGGGTAGATATTGCACCATCCTTCGGATGTCGCCACGATCATATTCGATACCTTCAATTGGCCCGATCGAGTTTTTTCTGGCAATCACGCTGATGTTATATCCATAAGAAAGTATTGAAGCGTCCGAACAATCAATGCCGGCGAGCACAAGGCGCACCAAGACCATCCCCGCATTCCAAAGTGAAATGTGCCCACCTACTATCTCATGCTTGAGGGGCGGCACCGTTATGGCAACGATGCCGCCCTCCTTTGCATGCGAGAGTACTTTCTCAAGAAACTGTGCGACGTTTGGCTGGTGCTCTAGGATGTGCGAGGCCCAAACGCAGTCGAACTCCTCACCTATCATGACGTTATTGAAGTCGCCAAGAATAAGGTCAATTTCGTGTCCGGATGACAGTCGGCGTTTTCTGTGATAGACGGAGACCCCAAAATCAATCGCAGTCACTTTTTTGCCGTGCCTTGCAAAGACTTCCGAATGCTCTAGCGCTCCCGCTCCAATATCAAGGACCGTTTCGAAGGTGAAGTCATCTAATAGCTTCTGAATGGCAGCCGTCGAGAACTGCGTAGCCTGCAAAAACTCATCACGGATAGCATAGGAATCGTCCAACTGTGGAGCAAGCGCGTTCAACGCGGTTTGCATCTTGGCGATCCGTGCATCGCGCAGGCTTATTTCCTCCGCGGATTGTGCGAGTTCGCGCTCAAGTCTCTTAACAGTGCCGTGCTGATGAACGGAGTATCCGCAAAGGCCGGCTATACGCTGAAGGGTCTCTTTCATCGAAGTTGATCGCGCGTTTCGGTCAGTAGCCCAGACGAGGGAAACCGTGACCATTGCGCGCTTTGCTCCCGGAAATTCGCGCCATTGTACATTGCGCCAATGTTGACGTCGCACGATACGGCTAGAAAATCGTCAGTCGCCGGGAGGCCGCTGAGGTTGCGTCTCGCCCCCCGCCGATAGTTCTGCGTTCACCTGGCCATTGCGTTCGACCACTACAACGAGTCACATCCACACAGCGCCCTGAAATACCGCTCGCCACGCGAGTTTCGCCAGCAAACAAATTCTCCAACCTAAGCGTGACCGCGTGTCCGGTCAAGCAGGGGCAAGTCCAGTGCCATTGATGGCCCGCTGCCAGTCAAGACATCGCTGGCCCCGCGCTTTTGGCGCGGCAATACTCGCAGATTATGCGGACGATCAAACGGCCACGCGCAATCGAGCCTGCCATCGGCCACACCGAGAATGATGGCAAGCTCGGGTGCACCTGGCTTAACGGCGAGCCACACGGTGCGCCGCACGCCGCACGGCGCGACATCGGCTACGACCTGCGGATGATACTCAGACAGCTATCCCTTCTTTATGCATCGTTCTTACCGCTTTGCTCAACCGCACTACGGTCGCCGACGTGATGACTTACCCCCATGGGAGCTCAAGGCGAAATGCTATGATCTCAATACCGACATTGCTCCCGGAATCGTTTTCTATCCGGCATACGCAATTACTTTTTCGCGAATCTTCTTCATCAGTTGCTCCCTATTGCGGACATCAAAACAGTATTCCGAAAGAAAGTAAGCAACAAAACATTCTCGTTGCACATCGGTTATTGTTACGTCTCGGAGGAACACTCGCTTCAAATCATTGAGATCATCAATTCTATCTGTGGCGGCCGCATAATCTGAATGACCGAGACTGAAAACCGGTTTTCCGTGAAGAAGCGCCTCGAACCCAACACCGGAGTTGCAACACAAGACCATATCGGCGTGCGCTATGCATTGGTGAACAGAAGCATCGGTTTTATACGCATACGGATTTGATCTCACCAGATCATTAATCAGATCCTCAATATCTGGCGAGTCACAGTAAGGATGCCTCTTAATTAAAAGAGGAATTTCATATTCGCGAGCCAACTCAGCCGCCAGTCGAATTGCGGAGACGTAGTCAACACGACACAACTTCATCACTGTATCCCCCATGATTTGAAGGGGGAAAAAGATACAGTTTTGCGGAATATTAGGATCGCTTACCACCGACTGCGGATACTTGGACTCGTTCCTCCCGACAGTTTCCGATCGCACAGATTGTATTATCGATTTGACAGCCGCGCTATCGATTCTTGAGGCCAGAGAAAGAACTTGTTTTTGATTTGCAAATTCGGCCCACCCAGAATATCCATTTCGATCAAACGAAAAATAATAGGGGATTGGACTTTCTTTTACACGCCACACATTTTTGGCGTCCCCTATAGAATGATGCGATATCAGCGCCGCCTTGGTTGTCGACCTAGGTTCGAAATCCTTTCCGAATCCGAGCGGCCTAAGTGAGACGGTAGCGTTGGCCTCGGATAATATAGACATCAAGTTGGCCAAATAGATACGATGTGCGTCGCCGACGATTGGATGATCTAACCAAGGGACAGGAACCTCAAGCTCAATGGTAGGCCTCGCGGCATCCGTCGAAACATTAAAGGACATCGCAGAATGCAAAGACCCATTGGCACCGTCATCTGCACAAACACCCCAATTCATAAATGGCGCTTTGTGAAGAGCATCCAACTGCTTAACAATCTCTGCATCATGTTGCTGAAGATGTAATTCAGCATTCTCGCCATGTAAGCGATATAGCGTTACCAATTCATCAGTTTGGCGAATCTTTACGCCGTTATACATTAGCCGCAAATAAAGTTCGTGATCCTCACGATACGCAAGTTCCGGCCGAAAGCCTCCATAGCGGAGCAGACTATCTCGATGGATTGCCACTGCAGACATGACTAACGAGTTCGCCACTCGAAGGCGCTCGTAGGACACGAGTTGCCGACTACTAGTCGTCTCGTTGAGCACGATTCCCTCCACCTGCCGCTGACCATCGCCTATATATCGCGCACGACCGGAAAGGATATACGGTGCATTATCACCGGCGATGCGCAGCAATTCGGCCATCTCAGAAAGTCGATTGGGCAACGCAATATCATCACTATCGAGAAAAACCACATACTCTCCGCGCGCCTCGATAATTCCTCGATTTCTTCCTCGGCATGCGGTACCACTTTGCGTCGTGTATTGAAAAACACGAAGCTTGGGATGCCCAGAAAACCATTTGATTACTTCCAATGTCGGCGGCGGCGATCCGTCAGTAACTACAATTACCTCGTATTCGTCGATCGTCTGTGTCAGAGCACTGGTGAGGCATTGTCGAAGCAGCTCGGTGCGATCCCAAACCGGGATAACAATACTGAATTTCAAAGATCGTGTAGATGCAGTCGCGTCCATTGAGCCATCCTCGGTTTTGCATTCAGATAAATTACAACGGGTTGCAGCGTGAAACGATAATCAGTCAGGGACGAATGGTATAGCCTCGCAACGTAATGCCCCCCTGATGGGGTCGATGATATGGTTATCGGCACCGCCTGGTCACTTGCCGGGTCCACGATAAACGCCATCTCGTTGAATGGCTCATCGGAGATGACTAGAAGATGATCAAATTTGTCTTGATTTTTTACCGGCCTCTTAATTTCATAGGCTTTTACCAAAGTGCAAATGTCAACATGGCTGATTAAGCTTCCGCCATTGGTATTGCTCACTTTCACGGAATCAACTTCGCGCACAGGATCTGCGACTTCGAAAAAGGCAATGAAGCCGTATTGGCGGCCTGAGCTATCTGCCGAATGTATGGCTGCTGCAACGTCCGGGCGATCGTAACGATTTTCTATAATGGGCTTTCGTGGTGCGGCACCGTTAATCGATATTTCAAGCGCCGAAATGGGTATCGGCTCAGCGCTCTTTCGGCGAAACCGTCGTCGCATTGGGCCAGTCGGCTCGGCATAAGTGCATGCCCATCCTCTCGTCATCATTATCTGACGACCAAGCAGTTCCGACACGGCAGATGAACTCGACCCCAAGGCATTTCTCGCCTCGCGCAAATGTTCAGCGGATGAAGGGCCATGCTGGAGCGTGTCATAGCAATAAGAAGCAATCGCAGTCTCAGGGGACTGCTCCCGACTGATCGGCGCACACGCATCAGTTGAAGAAGCAACTGTTTTCAACTGCTTTTCGACAATGTCTATGGTGGTGTCCCATTGAAATTGCCTCGCGGTCTTCAATGCGTTCTCTTTCAACAGCGCGAGCAAATTTCTGTCGTGTATCAACCGCTGCAGATGCCTTCTTGCCTGCTGGTAATCTCCGATTTCAACGGTGAGGGCATTTTCTCCGTCAACGATATACTCGTCGTATCCGGTAACACGAGTCACAACGGCGGTTCCTCCACACGCCATCATTTCCAAAGGCGGACCAAAAAATCCTTCGACGGCCGATAGTTTTACAAGAACATCGCACGAGGAATAGATCTCCGGCATCTGCGTATGAGGGACACGTAAAAAGAAGGCGTCGGCATAGCGCCAGTCGTTTGGAATTGCATCCGAAACGACACACCAAATTTCTGCATCCAAGCCCCTCACGGCAAGGAATGCATCATTCATTCGCTTGAAGTCGATGCTAATCGGACCCTCGAGCAAGATGCGAAGACGGTCCGTCTTCGGCTTCATCGGTTCGCGAGGATAGAAAATATCATGATTAATTGCATTACGAGCATACGTTGCATGGTGCCCGAATTCATCGTGTAGAAAATCACGAATCCAGCGTGCTTCTGTAAGATAGTGAACTGGCTCGCGGTATGTGAGATGTGCGAGATGAGATCGGATATCTCGCTGGAACCGTCTTTCATCGCTCTGTACGAAATAGACCACATGGGGCGCTGCCAGGCCAAGCAGCTTGGCCTCGTAGACCGTATTCCAGCTGGTAAGAACAAGAATGTCCGGATTCCAGACCAAATAGTCGGGCCAAATCGAAGCATCTGTCACTGAGAAAACGGGCACTCTATTATGCGGCAGCCAGTCAATAGTATTTTCCGACGAAGCGCTCAACACCCTCACGCTATGGCCTCGTGCCAATAATCGATTCGCGTGCTCGAACACGACGTTTACGCCACCGCCGACCCCTAAACCGGGCAGCAAATAGCAAATTCGCAACGGACGTGTGCTTTCCAAGGCAATCCTCCTATGACAATGCGCACATTTGGAATTCTGTTAAATCCCACCAAAAAAACCAAAAACCTTAGATTTCGAGAGACAAGCGATCCCAGTCGTCTGCGCGCGAGCGAGCCGCGCACTCACCCGCACTTCAGTACGCGACGACGACAACAATACGGGACCATGAGGTGACGCGATTTGCATCTGCGTCTGCTCCGGAGCAAATCTCTGGCGATGATCAAGCAACTTCTCGTACGCTGCCGGGGAATCTCCCGCGGCACTAGGTGCCAGATCAGTGAACCCAACTCCACGGATCCGGCGCAACCCGATTCGAAATACCACTTTCTCATCCATGCCCATGGCACGCCGGTCGGTACCATTTTGAGCGGCACAAACACGCGAGCAGGCACGCTTCGGTTCACGCTCGTGGATGCGACGATGGCGATGCGCGGAATGGGCAGTGTTGCGCCTCAGATACACTGAACTGTTTACGCCACGTTTGACTATGACCCCGGTCCCCGTCCTCGGGATTTTCGCCCCGGAGAACGATCCAATATGCATGAAGCACTTTTCAAGTTCAACCGCTTCCTTATCTAAGGAAGCAGCGCATTAACAAGGCGACGAGACATCAACTAAACGTTCGCTCGCGAGAACATCCAAGATGCGCGTTGCGCGATTTTCGTAAGTATGGTCGCGCAGCGTGCGATCCTGTGCCGCTAGCGCGATCGACATCGCGTGCTGCGGATCATCGCGCAACATGTCTACATGTCGGCGCAATTCTATTGGCGAATCAAAGAGCAAGATCTCTCCCGCCTCGACATCATAGTAATCCTCAATTTCCAGTCCTTCGACAAACATGCATTGGATGGTCCCAGCGGCAGCCGTCTCGAAGGTGCGCGGCCCTGGCGTCGATGCATCTAGATTGAACCGACTATTCGCCAAATTAAAACGACGCCCCAAGTTCAGCGTCACAAGCGAACTCGCACACCAATCAGGCAGTTCCACGTTCGGAATACGCTCGTTCCTTGCAAAGGCAATATCGGGCGGCCATTCGGCGCCACTGACAACCACATTTAAGCCAGATAGCACTGGCCCGCAATCGCGCAACAACGTAACCCGGTTGGGAAAGCCGACGCCACAAAAAAAGATATCGCGCGCTTTCGCTGCAACCGGTGCACGAAAGTGCGCATCTCTGTCCGCAGCGAGCGGCAGATGATATACACGCGGATGTTCATAATGCGTCACCGTCCAGCGGTCATTGGAAAAGATCACATCGGCAAGCGGGATGATCTTCGCAGCGACATCAAATTCGTATGGATCATCGTGCAACCAAAAGGCCATGCACGCACCAAGATCCAAAGCCGCCATCTTCAACCCCAAGTAATATGAGCCAGCCGGCATACAGGAACCGAATACCACGACAAGATCAGGGCGAAAATCCCGTGCGGTGTGCTCGGCGATCTCCAGCGAGCACGTGCGTACCGCGATGGCCGCGCCTACTGACTCGAATCCCCTCCCCACATAACCACGCAGGACGGAATTATTGTTCACCGCGTCAGGCGATGCCCCGCAAATAAGAACTCGCATGACACCTCTCAAATTCGACTGCGAATACGATTGACAACCACGCGCGCAGTTTGCCGCCAGCCCGCGCGGCGATAGAACGCTGCCAGACGGCGCGCCCTGAATATGAAGCCAGTGGCCACATTACCTGATAAGCCACTTCCCTCATGACCTTCGTGGTACCAAGTCGACGATTGAACCACGACACCCAAGTCCGCGAGAGGGGGATGCGTGATCGACTCGCCGGTCGGGGCAGCAGGCCCGGGTTTACCCAGCAGTGATCGATACTCGCTACGTAGCACCTCGAGATGAGGCTCAAGTGTCGCGTACAAGTCCTTCGAGATGTTCGACCGCAGTGTTTCCAGCAGCCTGGTGTCGTCGATCAAACGCCTTATTGAATCGATCAAGGCGCCTTCGCTACCCGGCGCAACCTTCAAACCATTCACGCCATGTTCAACTCGCTCGCCAAGTGCACCGATATCTGTAACGATTGGCACAAGGCCGATCTGCCACGCTTCAGAAAGCGTCAAACAATAGGTTTCCGGCCAAATCGAAACGTGCAACGATACATCGCATTCGCGCAGGGCATCAGGAGGTGCATCAACCGAATAGCTACCGTGCACAACCACGTTATTCGACCGCACACGACTCATCAGTTGTGCGTACTCTGCGTCGACTCGTCCAAAGACATGGAATTCGACTCGCTCATCCTTGAGCATGGGAAAGACGCGGGCCAAAATATCTCCCCCCTTTTGCAGCGTGACATTGCCGAGCACCGCGATCTTCAGGATGTCATCGCTCTTCCCGCGCGCCACCGGCTTATCCGGAATTGGCACTGGAAGAACGATCGTGCGGACATGCTGACGTACCGACGGATAAGTCCGCGAAAAAACCCGCCTGCCTCCTTCGGTATTGAAGATCAGCAGATCCACATGTCGAAGCGCCTCATTCCAAAATTCACGTCGCCGCGCCTGCGACCCGAATTTGATACCCCGTTTTTCCGACAGGCATACATCGCATTGGCTAATCGTTATGTCCGGCGCGCCACAAAAATCGCCCCTAAAGGAGATCAAGTTGAACTCGTTGCATACCGGAAAAAAATCATGCGCTGTAAAAGCACTAGCCACACCCATCTGCCGCGCAACGTAAATGAGAGACGGAACGTGGCCAATAAAGTGATGGAAATGCACGAGATCGATGTTGTGTTTCACAATGATTTCGCGCAGGGTATTTTCCCGCTCCGCACAGGTTAGCAGACCAGCGGAGTACGCTTGCCGGAACGTGAAATGCCCTATCTGCCCATAATCACTATCGAGCAGCAAGCTGTCTTTAGGGCTGGCGCCTGCAACATAGAAAAGCACCCGCCAGTTTGAACCTAGCTTCTTGCGCAGCCGTTCAAGATAGACCTCGACGCCCCCAAAGTGCCCCCTCTGCGCGACATTGTGGACGACGAAGAGCACTGTCCGAACACCGTCGGTATCGACTTGCAAAGCGGCATTCCGTATCCCACCCGCGCATTGGAGAATAGCGTTTACACGGTGATCATAAAGATGCTCCGCCAGCGCACGCCGCCGCGATGCCTCCGCAATCGTATTGCGGTACGCACGATCGCTGATCAGCTGCCTGGCTTTGGAAAAGAAATCGTCTTCGGTTGAAAACAGCACGATTTCCTTATCGGGCTCAAATGCCAGGGAAACCTCTTGCAAGGACTCGTGAACCATCTGCACGCTGCCTGCAAGTGCAGCTTCGAACAGACGTGGCGGCGGCGTTTCTGCATACTCGCGCCCTTGGGATGCCGAAAACACACGTGGCAATAGCAACGTGATTGCACTCGCATTGGCAAATCGTGCAAAATCCACAGGAGAAGTTCGCCACGACAGCATGCTCTCCGGCAAATCGACTCCATGCGGTGGCAGGAAAGGATTAGTTGGCAAAGCAAATTTGAACTTCCAGTCTTCCGGCATGCCCTCGACGATCGAACGAATAAAGGCGCTTCGGTTCGGCCAAGCGGTGCCCGCAAAGAACAGATCGTAGCGAAACGGCAGGCTCGGACTGCGCACCGGCAACGAATGGAATTCGAGCGCACTCGCAAGCGGTAAATGACGACCTTTTTCACCATACGACGCCACGCTAGAAGAATCGTTAGTGAAAACGAGATCGAAAAGTTGCGCTCGACGCTGATTGACTTCGAGCTCGTACGGATCTTCAGTAACCCACAACACCGATCGCCCACATACCGCCGCAACGCGCGCGCAGAGTGTGGCATCGAGCTCCTCGCCGTCAAATGCGATGAACAAATTGCAACGATTTACACTGGCGACGAAAATCGCATCCAACGGGCCTGGCTTAGCGACAAATTCCACGTCCGCACATCGGCCGAGCGCTTTCAGGATTGCGAGGCAGATATAGTGATTGGGATTGCGGAACTTCGTATCCAGCAAAACGATGCGAAACTTATCTGGGTTCATTCGTCCTCTCAATGGATGTTGGCCCGCTTTGAACCCACCGGCGACAAGCGCCGAAGCGCTCGGATCTAGGGGAAAATACCAATCAATTACCTTGTTGCAGTGTGTTCGTTGAGCAAGCCGAACTGCTTGCACGGCAATGAATACGCTGCCGCAGGCGCCGCAAGTTCTTATACGCGCTCTCTTCGATTCCGCACCAGTCCATCTTCGACGAACAAATTAGCTAACAGATCGGTCCAACCGGAAATGAATGTCAAATTGGCAATTCTCGAAACGCCTACGCGACACCCATTGCGATCTCATACTGCGACACGATTTCTTCAACGTCTCCGAACGCTCGCATCCGGCCGTGATCCATCCACAGCACCTTGTTGCACATCTTGCGGATTGCATTGTTCGCATGAATCGCCAATACGACAATTTCAGCACGACCATGCAAATTTGCCATTCTTAATTCCGCCTTGTGAATGAAAGAGGCATCGCCAACACCCATCACTTCGTCCAGCAACAGGATCTCCGCATCCACTGCGGTCGATATTGCAAATGCCAGCCGTACCCGCATCCCGCTGGAATACGTGCGAATCGGCAGGTCCAGGTAATCGCCAAGTTCAGTGAACTCGGCAATGTCACCCTGTTTCTCGCGAATTTCATCCTCAGACATCCCGAGCAAGAGACCCCGCAACCGGATGTTCTGCATACCGGTCGAGTTTTCATCCATCCCGTGGCTGATGTCGAGCAGAGGCACGGCTCTCCCTTCGCGCGTCACCGTACCTTCTGTAGGCGGATAGATACCGGCCATCACACGCAGCAGTGTCGACTTGCCCGCTCCGTTATGGCCGATCAATCCTATCCGGTCGCCGCTCTCAAAACGCACATTCAGATCATTGATTGCGCGCACAACGACAACACCGTCGTTGTCTTCGGCGATGCTGTTACGCCGACCTAAGCGCATTACCTGCTTTTTAAGCGAACGCCCCTGCACGCCGTAAACGGGTAGATCGAGCGTCACGTTTTTTAATTCGATAAAAGCCATCGTGCGCTCCTCAAACCCAATACGGAATGCGTTTTACGTAGCGGCCAGTGAACAACAGTGCAATGACCCACCCGACAACGGCCATTCCGCCCGTCACACACCACGTCAACGCATCCGGCATCTGCCCGATTAGCGGATCGCGCACGAGCGATATCAGATAGGCAAGCGGATTCCATTCGACAATGACCTTGAACCTGCTCAGGGCTTCCGGCCGGAAAATAATTGGAGTGACATAAAATGCGACTTGGAGTAACGCTGCAATAATTTGCGGCAAATCGCGAAAGCGCGCGGAAAGCAGTGCAGCGATCATCGCCAGCCACATGATATTCAGCACATACAAAAGCAGTGCCGGAATGAAGAAAATCAGTGTCTTTCCGCCATCTTTTATACCAAAAACCAACATCAGCACCACGATAATAATTGCGTTGTGCGCCATCACAATAAGATTGCGCCATATAACCTGCAGTATGTAGATGAGCTTCGGTGTCGCCATCTGCCGGATGTACGACGCCGCGCTGATGTATGCGGTACTGCCCTCCGTGATCGACACTGAAAACAAACCCCAGAACACGATGCTCGACGCAAGGAATGGCAGATAGTCGTGCATATTCTGGCCGAATAACGTGCCATAAACAACACCAAGCGACCCGATCATGACACCCATACTAATCGTCAGCCACAAAGGCCCGATACGCGAACGTGCATAGCGCTGTCGGATTTCCAGCCACCCAAGCAGGGTCCATAATCGCCAGGACACAAGACTTCGCCTTAGATCTCCGAGTGCAACAGTCAACATATGATTCTTCTCGAATGATTTTGGAAATTGAATAGGTTTAGTTTTTAAAGCGCTACAGAGCTCCGGCGCGCCCCATCAAACCGTGGCAAATGCCGAGAAGCGAAAGACGCAAATGCGCAAGTCGTGGTCGCATGAACAACCCATAGATTACAAGCCGGAAGGGCATCTTGATCAGTTCAGTCGACTTCCAGCTCCACGGCACATAACTGCGCAAGATCAACGCCACAGCATTGCGGAAAAGGTAATAGTGCCGTACCGGACCATGACCCGGATAGGTGCGCCCGAACACTCTCACCGGTTCGCCGCCCAGCTCGTGCGCCAAGTGGAGTGCCGGCGCGCCAAGCAACAAGAAGCCTTTCGACTTTGCCCGAATGCACCACTCCAAGTCCACGAAATCGATGAACAGCGCATCCTCCATCGGACCAACACTGTGCCAAACCATCAAATTGACGCACGACCCGGATGTGATCAAAAAATCGACTTCGACAGGCTGGCGCCCCGCCGGAACGATACGCTGCAGCTTCAGGAAACCGAAACGCACGAACGGCGCTACACCGCCCAGTCTTGCGTCCTCGTACGCCGGCCCCACGATTGCCACACGTGCATCGCGCGCACGCTCGGTCGCGAGCGTGCGCGGCAACTCGGCCAACAACGTCGCCGACGGCTCACTGTCCTGATCGAACAGCAAGGCACACGTCAGCCCCTTGGCGATCAACCGATCAACGCCCTGATTTAACGCCGTCGCAATCCCAAGATTGGCGCCATTTGCCAGATACTCGACGTTGCAGTTCAGTCCTCGCTCGCTCGCCGTCACACGCTCCTCGGAATTATCGACGACGACGCACGGCCACATGCGCGCGAGGCGATTCGCCCGCGCCACGCATTCTTGGTTCGGGCGGTAGAAAACGATGACGATACCCGCGCGCGTTTCGTCGGCAGGTTGCGGAAACGAATCACTCACCGAGGCAAAGCCGTAACGCATCTCTCCAAGCCGGCATCCGGACACCGAACGTGTCGGCCAGCTTGTCGATTGCCATTCGCGAATTGGTCGGGCGCTTCGCGGGGACGGGATAGTCGCTGGCCTCGATCGGTATCACTTTCGGTGCACGCTCACCCATTGCTGTCGCGAGGATCGCGTCGGCGAAGCCATGCCAAGATGTTTCACCGGCCGCAGAGAAATGATAGACACCGGAGCAATCCTCCCACCAGTCTGAGCCACCGGCCACTCCTTGTGAAACGATATGAGACGTCGCCTCCGCAATCGTACGCGACCACGTCGGCGCGCCAATCTGGTCGGCCACCACGCGCAACTCGGGACGCTCCGCGCCAAGCTTGAGCATCGTCAGCAGGAAGTTCTTGCCGCGGCGACTATACACCCAGCTCGTGCGCAGTACGAGATACGAGCAGCCGCTCGCGGCAATCCCCCGCTCCCCTTCCAGCTTGGTCCGGCCATAAACGTTCTGCGGGTTCGTGGCGTCGTCTTCGACATACGGCGTTTTTTTTGTGCCATCGAATACGTAGTCGGTCGAATAGTGGATCAGCGTCGCGCCGCACCGCGCGGCCTCTTCGGCGAGCACACGTGGCGATTCGGCATTGAGCCGCCGCGCCATGGCTTGGTCCGATTCGGCCTTGTCGACGGCGGTATACGCCGCGGGATTGACGATGATCGACGGCTTCGTTGCGCGCACAACTTCACGCACGCGGTCCAGATCCGTGAGATCGAGCGCCGCGCGATCGAGGCCCACCACGCGCCCCAATCCTTGCAAACTGCGCAGCAGTTCATAGCCAACCTGGCCATTGACACCCGTGACGAGAATCGTCCGCTTGCCTTCGTGTGCACCCATGTCGCGGCTCCTTATGCGTAGACTTCGGCGTCACCCAACCGCTTCCCCGCCGCATCCTTCGCCGCCAGCAGCGGCTCGAAATCAATCGGCCACTCGATACCAATCTGCGGATCGTTCCACACGATGCTGCGCTCGTGCTCCGGAAACCAGTAGTCGGTCGTCTTATAGAGGAACTGCGCGGACTCGGACAGCACCACAAAACCATGCGCGAAACCAGGCGGCACCCACAACTGCCGATGATTCTCCACCGACAACGTCACGCCCACCCACTTCCCAAAATTCGGCGAACTCTTGCGGATATCCACGGCAACGTCGAACACTTCACCCTCGACCACGCGCACGAGCTTCCCCTGCGCATGCTGGATCTGATAATGCAAACCGCGCAGCACGCCTTTCGCCGAGCGCGAATGATTGTCCTGCACGAACGTCACGCCGGCCTCGACATGCTCCGCGAATTCCACGGCGTTATAGCTTTCGTAGAAATAGCCGCGCGCATCGCCGAAGACCTTCGGCTCGATGATCTTGACTTCAGGCAGCGCCGTAGCGGTTACTTGGATGGCCATGCAACTTGGTCCGTAAGAATGTTTTGCAGATACTTGCCGTAGGCGTTCTTCGCGAGCGGCGCGGCGAGTTCGAGCAACTGCTCGGCGCCGATCCAGTGCTGGCGGTACGCAATTTCCTCGGGACATGCAACCACGAGACCCTGGCGCTTCTGCAACGTCGCGATGAAGGTGGCGGCTTCAATCAGCGAATCATGGGTGCCCGTGTCGAGCCACGCGTAGCCCCGCCCCATGATCTCGACATTCAGCGCGGCGTTGGCCAGATACCGCGAATTGACGTCGGTAATTTCCAGCTCGCCGCGCGGCGACGGCTTGATGTCCGCGGCAATGTCGCAGACCTGCTTGTCGTAGAAGTACAGGCCCGTGACCGCATAATTCGAACGCGGTTTGGCGGGCTTTTCCTCGATCGACAATGCACGGAACTGCTGGTCGAACTCGACCACGCCGTAGCGCTCCGGATCGTGCACGTGGTAAGCGAACACGGTCGCGCCTTCGGCCTGATTGTTCGCGCGCTCCAGCTGCTTGGCGAGGTCGTGGCCGTAGAAAATGTTGTCGCCGAGAATGAGCGCCGACGGATCATTGCCCACGAACTCGCGCCCGATAATGAACGCCTGCGCGAGGCCGTCCGGCGAAGGCTGAACCGCGTACTGAATATTCACGCCCCAGTGGCTGCCGTCGCCGAGCATGGCTTCGAAGCGCGGCGTGTCCTGCGGCGTGGAGATGATCAGCACGTCGCGAATACCCGCCACCATCAGCGTGGAAAGCGGGTAGTAGATCATCGGCTTGTCGTAGACCGGCAGCAGTTGCTTCGAGACGACATGCGTGATCGGATAGAGCCGCGTGCCCGAGCCGCCCGCGAGAATAATGCCTTTGCGCGCCATGGCCGTGCCCTTACGCGCGCTGCGCGTAGTTGGTCTCAACCCACTTCCGGTACTCGCCGGAAGCCACTTCGTCAGACCACGCCTGATTATCCAGATACCACTGAACCGTCTTGGCCAGACCCGTCTCGAACGTCTCTGCCGGCTTCCAGCCGAGCTCGCGCTCGAGCTTGCGCGCGTCGATTGCATAACGGCGGTCGTGGCCCGGGCGATCCTTCACGTAAGTGATCTGATCGCGGTACGGACCGCCCGCCTTCGGCTGCAACTTGTCGAGCAGATCGCACAGCGTGTGCACGACTTCGAGGTTCTTCTTCTCGTTCCAGCCGCCCACGTTGTACGTCTCGCCCGGCACGCCGCGCGCGAGCACTTCGCGGATTGCGCTGCAATGGTCGCCCACATACAGCCAGTCGCGGACGTTCTGACCGTCGCCGTACACCGGCAGCGGCTTGCCGCCGAGCGCGTTGGCGATCATCAGCGGAATCAGCTTTTCGGGAAACTGGTACGGACCGTAGTTGTTCGAGCAGTTCGTGGTGAGCACCGGCAGGCCATACGTGTGATGGTATGCGCGCACCAGGTGGTCCGAACCCGCCTTGGTTGCCGAGTACGGGCTATTCGGCGCGTACGGCGTGGTTTCGGAGAATTGCGGATCGGTCGCGGAAAGCGAACCGAAGACTTCGTCGGTCGAGACATGCAGGAAGCGGAACGCGGCCTTCTCGGCTTCGCCGAGCGTATTCCAGTAGGTTCGTGCGGCTTCCAGCAGCGTGAACGTGCCGACCACATTGGTTTGCACGAAATCGGCCGGGCCGTGAATGGAGCGGTCCACGTGGCTTTCAGCGGCGAAGTGCAGCACGGCGCGCGGCTTGTGCTCGGCAAAGAGCGCGTCCATAGCGGCGCGGTCGCAAATATCCGCGCGCACGAACACATGCTTCGGATTGCCCTGCTGCGACTTGAGCGTGCCGAGATTGCCGGCATAGGTCAGCTTGTCAACATTCAGCACCGCTTCGTCCGACGTATTGAGCCAGTCGAGCACGAAATTGGCGCCGATAAAGCCGGCACCGCCCGTTACCAGAATCATGAAATTCCCTTCCAGATGTCGGCGACAGCTCCGGCATTGCTCTGCCGGCCCGCTCGCCACGCGTTGTGGAGTCCGATTATTTCGGCGCGCGCGGCTTGCGCACGGCACGCAGACGCTCAGACGCCAATCTTATGAACCTGAGATTATAAAGCCGCACGGAACAAAAACTAGAACCCTAACAACTTGAAACAGCTTGACAAATCCGTTTTCGGGTGCAATTTGCCGATTTGCAGGCGAGCGCTTCATGCGCAATGGATCGCAGACGCCCGTTCGAAAACGCGTCAGACGGCGCGGCGATCCGGCCTGCGGCCCGCGTGCGGCACCGACCGGAAAGGCCCCGTCGGAGGGGAAATGACAGGTTCGCGGGCGCGGCTCGCCGCCGCTGCCCGCGCCGATGGAAGGAACGAAGACGCGGCAGGCAAAAGCACCCGCCGCCGCGCCTCAAGCCGCGAGCATCCAGCGCAGCGTATCGATGAACGGAATAGCCCGCACCTCCGGCACCAGCGAGCGCAGCTTCGCGGGCGAGCCGGCGAGGACCTTTACATCGGTCTGCCGGACGAAGGCGGGATCCACATGCACTTGCAGCTTATGCCCCGTCAGATCGCTGGCGGCGGACAGGATCTCGCGCAGCGTATAGGGCGTGCCCGTGCAGACGTTCACCGTCTCCGCAGTCGCATCGGAATCCAGCAACGCTTCGTAAGCGCGCGCCACATAACGCACGTCGGAAAAATCACGCGCGACGTCGATATTGCCCAGCTCGATGGACGGCTCCCGGCGCGCGAAATGCTCGACGATCTTCGGCACGAGAAAGTTGGACGCCTGGCCGCGGCCCGTGTAGTTGAACGGCCGCACGATCAGTATAGGCAGCCGGTCGAACCACGTGTGCACCATCGTTTCCATGGCCGCCTTGCTGGCCGCGTAATGATTGACCGGCGTAAGCGGGAACGTTTCGTCGATCGCATCGCTCGTCACGTTGCCGTACACGTTCGCGCTGCTCGCAATCAGCACCTTGCGCGGGGTGTGGCCCGTCGCGGCGCAGGCCTCGAGCAGGTTCAGCGTGCCGATCACGTTGACGCGGTAAAAGTCGAGCGGATCGTCATGGCCGACAAAGCTGATCGCAGCAAGATGCACGATGTAGTCAGGCCGCACGGCTTCAATGACGCGCCGGCAGTTTTCCGGCGACGTAATGTCGAGCCTCAGGCGCGTGGGGATTTCGCCTTCGTCGCGGCCGGCGAAAGTTTCGATCACGGTATGGCCGCGATCGAGCAGATTGTCCACCAGATAGCGGCCGGTGAAGCCGCTCGCCCCGGTGACGAGCGTGCGGACGGGTTGCTTCGCATGGAAAGGCGACATGCTTTCTCCGTTCACGAGGATCATCCTGCTGTGATGCAATATTGCGCCGGTCGTTCACTTTGGACCGCCGCGCGAACGCCTCGCGCGCCGCCACGTTGGCATGGCGCGATGCGGGCGCTGCAAACGGGCTATTATGTCACGCTCTTTTGCTGCACCGCCCCAACGCGGCAAGCGCCGTGCGCCGCCGCGTGTATCGAACCGCCCCAAATTCTGTCGATGACACCGTCCACCGCGCCTTCATCCGCCTCCCTCAACTCGCCGCAACGCCCGGCACCTCTCGCGTTCGGCGATCTGCAAGGCTGCCGCACGCCGTTCCAGCGACTGCTCGCCAAGGCCGCGCCGCCCGCCGGCACGCCGCTGTGGTTCGCGGGCGATCTGATCAACCGGGGCGCCGAATCGCTGGCCACGCTGCGCGACATCATCGCGCTCGGCGAGCGTGCGGTGCCGGTGCTCGGCAACCATGACTTGCATTTGCTGTCGGTGTCGGCGGGCATTCGCAAGTCGAAAAAAGGCGACACGATCGACGAAATTCTCTCCGCGCCCGACGCCGCGGACCTGCTCGAATGGGTGCGCCATCGCCCGATCGCGCATTACGAAAATGGCATGCTGATGGTGCACGCGGGCGTGGTGCCGCAATGGGACGTGAACCTGACCCTCGAACTCGCCGACGAACTCCAGCGTGCCCTGCGCGCGCCCGACTGGAAAGAAACGCTGGCGGGCCTGTACGGCAACGAGCCGAGCTTGTGGACGCCGAGCCTGAAGGGCATCGAGCGGCTGCGGGTGACGTGCAGCGCGTTGACGCGGGTTCGCTTTTGCAATGCCGAAGGCGCGATGGACTTCAGCAGCAGCGGCGGCCTGAACGCCGCGCCGCCCGGCTGTATGCCGTGGTTCGACGTGCCGTGGCGCAAGACCGCCGACGTGACCGTGGTGTTCGGCCATTGGGCCGCGCTCGGCTTGATGTTGCGCGACAACCTGATCGGGCTCGACTCGGGCTGCGTCTGGGGCGAAAAACTGTCGGCGGTGCGGCTCGCGGACAATCCCGCGGAGCGCACGTTGACTCAGGTGGAATGCGATAACTGCCGCGCGCGCGGCGGGAATTAACTCAGCTGGCTGAAGAAGGCCAGACGCTCAGACGCTCGGCGAACGGCTCGATTGATCGACCGGTTCGACAAGCGTCTCGCTGACCGGCGACGCGTCCATCTGCTCCACGACCAGCGCGCCCGTCGCCGCCGTGCCGCCCTGCATTTCGCGCAGCGCCGCTGCAATCACGCCCTGCGCTTCGGCAGCCAACGCGCGCCGATCCGCGCCGGGCGCGAGCGGCCCGCACACGTAGACATGAGCGGTCAGAGGTCCGCCGCGCAGCAGCCGATTTAGCGAGTCGGCGAGCGACAGATCGTCGATATAGGCCGGCGCCGTAGACTGCCGGCCCTGCGCGTCCTCATACATGATGCACAGCGGCTGCACCGGCACGGACGCCGACACCGCCGCCTGGAACATGTTCGCGTGAAACGGCAGCAGCGCGAGCCCGTTCGACGTCGTGCCCTCCGGGAACACGCACATCAATTCGCCAGCGCCCAGCCTGTCGGACAACTCGTGCATGATCCGCTTCGCGTCGCTGCGCTTTTCGCGCTGGATGAACACCGTATCCAGCTGCTGCGCGAGCCAGCCGACCAGCGGCCATTGGCGAATCTCCGCCTTCGACACGAACGGCGTCGGCCGCCACGCATTGATCACGTAGATATCGATCCACGAAATGTGATTGGCCACCACGAGCGCGCCGCGGTCGAGCCGCGCCCCGTCGTTATGCACGACAAGGCGCATGCCGCACAGGCGCAGCATTTTCAGCGACCATGCGCGATTGAGCGCGTGACGGCGGTTTGCATCGGCTTTCGGGAAACGCGTGGCGACGATCCACATGCCGTGCAGCAGATGCGCGATGAGACGGGCTTTGCGTAACGCGAGCTTCATGGTCGGAGCTTTTCCTGTCAGGTCAATGCGGGCTCACTGTGGGTCGATGCGGTTCGATGTGGATCGATGCGCGGCGCCGTGAATCGAGCCGTGGCGCTCAGCGTTGCTCGAACGCGACGCGACCGGACACGATGGTCGCGCGCACGCGCGCCGGCAGTTCGTAGCCGAGGAACGGCGTGTTATGCCCCTGGCTCTTCAGCGCGCGCGGCTCGACGCGCCAATGCGCATGTCGGTCGAACACGCACAGATCAGCCACGCTGCCCGCCGCGACGCGTCCGGCCGCGTCGAGATTCAGCACTTGCGCCGGCGCTGCCGTAATGCGGTTCAGCGCCTTGGCGAGCGGCAAGCCGGCTTCGTCGGCCCACTTCACCGTCAGCGAGAGGAACAGCTCGAGGCCGGTCGCGCCAGGCGTGGCCTCGGCGAACGGCAGCAGCTTTTCGTCGTCGTCGACGGGCGTGTGGTCCGAGCAGATCGCGTCGATCGTGCCGTCGACGAGCCCCGCGCGGATCGCTTCGCGATCGCGCTGCTGGCGCAGCGGCGGGTCGAGCCGGAACTGCGCGTCGAAGTAGCCGATGTCGAGGTCGATCAGATGCACGTGATTCACCGTGACGTCGCAAGACACCGGCAGGCCCTCGGCCTTCGCCGCACGCACGAGCGCAATGCCCGCCGCCGACGACACATGCGACAGGTGCACCCGCGCGCCCGTCACGCGCACGAGTTCGAAAATCGTATGCAGCGCGATGGTTTCAGCCGCAACCGGCACGCCGGAGAGGCCGAGCCGCGACGCCAGCGCGCCGCTCGCGGCGACGCCGCCTTTGCCGAGATACGCGTCCACGGGACGCAGCCAGACCGTGAAACCATAGGTCTTGGCGTACTGCAGCGCGCGCATCAGTACCTGCGTGTCGACCACCGGCGCGTCGGCTTGCGAAAAGCCGATACAGCCCGCCTCCGTCAATTCCACCATTTCGGTAATGACCTGGCCTTTGAGCCCGACCGTCAACGCGCCGAGCGGATACACGTGCGCCTGATCGAGATTGCGCGCGCGGAACTTGAGCATTTCGACGAGACCGGGTTCGTCGAGCGTCGGGTCGGTGTCCGGCGGACACACGAGGCTCGTCACGCCGCCCGCCAGCGCCGCGGCCATTTCCGATTCGAGCGTGGCCTTGTGTTCGTAGCCCGGCTCGCGCAGCCGCGCGGACAGGTCGACTAGGCCGGGCGCGATGTGCAGGCCGCGCGCGTCGAGGGTTTGCGTCGCCTCGAAACCGGCGGGCGCGTTGCCGAGCGCGACGATCTTGCCGGCGTCGATAAAAATGTCCTGCTGCTGTTCGGTGCCCGCTGCCGGATCGATCAGCGTGCCGCCTTGGATGTGGATCTTCATGCGCTGCCTTAGTGTTTCAGCCGGTTTGTGGCCAGATTCTGCATTGTTTGCCGCGGATGCGCGGCTCGTGCCGCGCGCTGAGGTCAACCGCGGATCAGTCGTTATTGCCCGCGACAATCCCCATCACCGCCATGCGCACGGCGATGCCGAACGTCACCTGATTCAGGATCACCGATTGCGGGCCGTCCGCGACCTGCGAGTCGATTTCCACGCCGCGGTTCATCGGGCCCGGGTGCATCACGATCGCGTCGGGCTTGGCGAGCGCGAGCCGCTCGGGCGTCAGGCCCCAGCTTTTGAAGTATTCCTGCGCCGAGGGCAACAGCGCGCCGCTCATCCGCTCGTTCTGCAGACGCAGCATGATGATCACGTCGACGTCCTTCAGACCTTCGTCGAGATTGTGGAACACGCGCACGCCCATCTGTTCGAGGCCGCCCGGCAGCAGCGTGCGCGGCCCGATCGCGCGCACTTCCGGCACGCCGAGCGTGGTCAGCGCGTGAATGTCGGAGCGCGCCACGCGCGAATGCAGGATGTCGCCGACAATCGCCACACGCAGATTCGTGAAGTCCTTCTTGTAGTGGCGGATGGTGTACATGTCGAGCAACCCCTGCGTGGGATGCGCATGACGGCCGTCGCCGGCATTGATCACATGCACGTGCGGCGCGCAGTGCTGGGCGATCAGATAGGGCGCGCCGCTCGACGCATGGCGCACGACGAACATGTCGGCATGCATGGCCGACAGATTGTTGATCGTGTCGAGCAGCGATTCGCCCTTGCTCGTCGAGGACGCGTTGATGTTCAGATTCAGCACGTCCGCCGACAAACGCGTGGCCGCAATCTCGAACGTGGTGCGCGTGCGCGTCGAGTTCTCGAAGAACAGGTTGAAGACCGACTTGCCGCGCAAAAGCGGCACCTTCTTGACCTCGCGGTCCGTCACGCTGACGAACTGGCTCGCGGTGTCGAGAATGTGATTGACGATCGCTTTCGGCAAACCCTCGATCGACAACAAATGTTTGAGCTCGCCGTTTTTGGTGAGCTGCGGGTTGCCCTTCAGGAAGCCATAGCGGAAGCGCTCGGTGGCGCTATCGGCGGAATCCTGCGGAGCCTGGGTGGCGGTGTTCATGGTGTACCTGCTTGCAAATACGGGCTTCAACGTGTGGGCTGGGCGAACTGCGCGTTGGCGCGCTTGGGCTGGGCTTTCCTGCTCGGCTTTCGTGCTCGGCTTTCGTGCGGGTTCTTGTGTCGGATGTGCTCGCGTTCCGGTCCTCGTGGCTCGGGTAACGCGCGTCCGCTAAGCGGGGCGAGGCTCGGCGCCAGAGCCGCGCTCGAAGACGCGCAGACGCCGCTCAATCAACCCGTGCTTCAGTATGGAACGTGAAACGCGGCTCGCCCGCGCCGCTGGTCTCGTCGCGGGCGAGCACGAGCGTCGCGTCCGCCGGCACGTCCACCACGCCGCCGACGAAGCGCGCCGCCACCGGCAGCTCGCGCCCGCCGCGATCGGCGAGCACCGCCAGTTCGACCGCCGCCGGGCGGCCGTAGTCGTACAGTTCATTGAGCGCCGCGCGAATCGTGCGGCCGGTGTACAGCACATCGTCGACGAGCACGATGCGCCGGCCGTCGACCGAAAATGGCAGCGAGGTCGGGCTCGCCTGCGAGTGCAAACCCTTCTTCGCGTAGTCGTCGCGATGCAGCGCGACATTGACGACGCCGAAGCTCGCCAGGTTCAGATCGCGCGCAAGGCGCTCGGCGAGCCACGCGCCGCCGCTGTGGATGCCGGCCAGCACGGCGCCCTCGGCGCCTTCCCTCGCACCGAGCTTGTCGCCGTAGGCGGCGCGAATCTGGTCGAGCAGCGCGCGATAGAGCGCTTCGGCGTCAATGGAACTCATGGTTGTCGGAAAGTCCGTCAAGATATTGCTGAAGGATGACGCTGGCCGCTTCGGCGTCGAGCATGTCGGCGCGGCCCTTGTTGGCGCGTAGCGTCGCCTCGGCCTCGACCGACGAATAGCGCTCGTCGACCCACGTCACCGGTAGATTGAAACGGCCGTTCAGCTGATTGCCGAAGCGCTTGGCAAGCTGCGTCATTTCGTGCGGCGTGCCGTCCGGATGCATCGGCAAGCCGACCACTAGCGCGTCGGGTTTCCATTGCGCAATCAGCTTGCCGAGCTCGGCAAAGCGATATTCGCGGCCGCGATTCTGCACGACGACGAGCGCCCGCGCGCTCCGGGTGAGCGAATTGCCGACCGCGACGCCGATGCGCTTTTCACCGTAGTCGAACGCGAGCAGCGTCGCCTCGCGTCCGCCCGGCAGGCTCATGCGGCGCCTCTCATGCGTGCCCGGCCTCGCCCGACAGCATGGACAGCGACACGCCGAGCAGCGCAAGCGCAGCCTCGAAGCGCTCTTCGGCGGGCACGTCGAAGACAATTTTCGGGTCGGCCTCGACCGTCAGCCAGCCGTTTTTCGAAATCTCTTCTTCGAGCTGGCCCGCGCCCCAACCGGCGTGACCGAGCGTGAGCAGGAAGCGATCCGGCCCGGTGCCGCTCGCGACCGCCTCGAGCACGTCTTTCGACGTGGTCATTTCGAGCCCGCCCGGCACCGACATGGACGACGTGTAGGAATTGCCGTCTTTCGGATCGTGCAGCACGAAGCCGCGCTCGGTCTGCACCGGGCCGCCGAAGTAAACGGGAACGTGGAGAAGAGGCTCGATTTCGAGCTTGAGGTCGATGCGACTGAAGAGCGCTTGCAGGTCGATGTCGGTCGGCCGGTTGATCACGAGGCCGAGCGCGCCGCGCTCACTGTGATCGCAAAGGTAGACCACCGTTCCGGAAAACGTCGGATCGGCCATGTTAGGCATGGCGATCAGGAACTGGTTGGTCAGATTGATGCGATCGGTACTCTTGGACATAGTTCGGATTTTAGCAAAGACGATGCAGGATGGCGGGCTTTGAGCGTGGAGCGGCGACGTGAATCATGAAAGCGTGCCGCGAGCCATCGACGGCAAATCATGTTGCACTCTATCACGCACGCGGGGCTCGCCACGGTGCGTGTTGGGCCGGCGCGGCGGGCCTCAGTGGCGCGCTTTCCGGCCGGTGCGCCGCCAGGCAACCGCTAAGCGCCGCCCTGCTCGATCGCCCGCGTGAGCGCGGCCAGCGCGGCGCCGCTCACCGGCGGCGCCACACCCGCCGCCACCTTGTGCAGCGTCGCGCGCAAGGCCTCCGCAGCGTTCTCCAGCGCGCTCGCCGCGGGGGCGTCGACGATCACATGCGCGCGAACTGCCGGTGTCGACACAGCCGCATGCGCCCGACGGCGCCACGCGAGCCCAAGCGCGTCGGCCAGCAGCGCGACGTGGCCGAGGCCCAGCGCGCAGGCGGCGGATCCCAGCCGGTAGGCGGCGTCGCCGGCCTGCAGCGCTTCGCTCGGATCGGCCTTTTCCGGCTGGTCCGCGGCACGCGCATGATCGGCGAGCGCGGAGATCGCGGCGTCGGCCGTCTGCAAAAAATCTTCATACGCATGTGCATTGACGCTCAACACGCCGAGTTCGCGCGTCAGCGACGTGCGGGCGCTGAACGATTGCGCCTCAACCGCGCCCGCTTCCCAAAGCATTTCCGATGCCTGGGTGCCCGCGACGTGCCAGTCGACCGTCAAGCCGTAGTCGTGCAGCACCTCGACCTGGTCCGCATCTTCGGCGGCGGCGCCGAAGAGCGCGTAGTCGCGCCACAGCAGCGCGAGCGTGGCGCGCACGAGCGAGCGCTGCGCGCGCTCGATGCCGCGCGCATGGTCCGCGAGCGCGAGATTGCAGCGCGCGTAGAAACGGCGGGCGTCCGGCTCGCCGGCTGCGCGTCCGCTCACGCGCAAAGCGCGGGCGCAGGCCTTGGCGAGGCGCCAGAAATCGTAGGGATCGGGGCCGGTGAGCTCGCTGAAGACCGCGTCGAGTTCGTCCAGAGCGGCTTCGGTGGCCGCGCGCGCCGCCACACTGCCCGTGTCCGGCTGCGAGCGCAGCACCGGCAGCAGCGCGCGTTCATAGCGCGCCCGCAGATGGGCCAGTTGCTCGGCCGGCTGCGCATGAAAGGACACTGGCGGCACGGGCCGCGCGGTCAGTGCCAGATCTTCGAAAGCCACGGGGGACACCGCCGTGTGCTCGCCCAGATCGGCGCTCAAGGCGCGGTAATGGTCGAAGAGCGTTGGCGAGCAGGCCAGTTCGCGCAGATTGTGACGCTCCAGCGCCGCCCGGAAATCGCGCAACGCGGCGCCGAAGTTCGGCCTCACGCTTTCGGCCTCGGCCGGATCACCTGCGGCAAGCGGCGAGAGACGCACCAGCACATCGGCGAAACGGGTGGCGCTCAGCCAGCCGGCGCTGCGCAGCGAGTGCGAAACGCGCACCAGCGCGGTGGTCAAGCCGGTGTGCTGCTCGAAGGCCAGCAGCGCCTCGGCCAGCGCCAGCTCCGCTGGACGAACAGCGCCGCCGCGCGGATTGGGCAAGGCGTCGAAGGAAACGGGGGCTGCGGATCGAAGAGTCATGAGTTGGCGACGGAAAGTCGGCGGGCCGCCGCCTGGCGCCGCGCTCAGACTGAGCGCCTAACGCGCGAACCGGCGACTGAACAATGACAAATACGCAAAAAACGATGGATGACGCGTGGCGCGCTACCGAATGCTGAACGACCAAGGGCGCCGCAAAAGATATACAACGTCGGCTTACCGTTGCGACACTGCAAGTTCGGCGACGTTCCAACGATCCGGCGTTCTCGCTGCGGCGCGTGTCACACCTCGGCCGCGCGCCGCCGGCCGCCATCGGACCTCAGATCTGGACCATCTCGAAGTCTTCCTTGCGCGCGCCGCACTCAGGGCAGGTCCAGTTGATGGGAACGTCTTCCCAGCGCGTGCCCGGCGCAATGCCTTCGTCCGGCAAACCGGCTTCTTCGTCGTAAATCCAGCCGCAAATCAGGCACATCCAGCTTTGATATTCCATTCTTGTGTCGCGTCGTGAAGTCCGTGGAAACGGGAGCCATGATGGTACCGTGTTGCCGCCCCAATGCCTAGCAATGGCAAATGCCCAGTCCAAGTCTCGGAGGGTCTTCCGCTATGCAAGATGGGTCAAACGGCGCAGCGTGCGGCGCCGGGTCACAGGCGCGCCAGAGCCGGGCCGCGCGGTATCGCGCGAAGCCGCCCCGATGCGAAAAAACGCCCTCGCGTCGGTTTAGGACGCATAATTGAGCCAATTGCGCACCGAGTGCGCCGAAAACACTGCTCCTTTGTAAAACTTCATGCCCAGCGACACGCCTCCGATCGTCCTCACCTTCGGCCTTTCCGACCCCACCGGTGGCTCCGGCCTGCAAGCCGACCTGATGACCCTTGCCAGCATGGGTTGTCACGGCGCCTCCGTGCTCACCGGCTACACCGTGCGCGACTCGGCAACCTGCGACGAAGTCAACGGACTCGATCCCGAAGTGGTGGCCACCCAGGCGCGCATGCTGCTCGAGGACATGCCGATTGCGGCGTTCAAGGTCGGCGCCTGCACGCGCGCCGAAGTGGTGAGCGCGATCGCCGAAGTCGTCGCGGATTACGACGACATTCCGCTGATTCTCGCCCCCGACTTCACGCTCGACGACGAACATGTGCTCGCCGCCGACGAGCTGCGCGAGGCCATCGCGGATCTGCTCGCGCCGCAAACTACGCTGCTCGTCGCCGATTCCGCCACCCTGCTCGCGCTTGCGCAGCCCGACGGCGACGCCGAAGCGCCGAGCCTCGACGCGGCGATCTCGCATCTGCTGTCGCACGGCTGCGAATACATCCTTTCGACGGAAACCGGCACGCACCGGCTCGTCAATACGCTTTTCAGCGAAGACGGCCAGTTGCGTCAGGACATGTGGGACCGCGGCAACAACCGCATCATGGGCTTGACCGATACGCTCGGCTCAGCGATCGCGGCACTCCTCGCCAACGGACAGGAGCCGGCCGAGGCGGTCCGCGAGGCTCAGGAGTATCTGTATCAGGCCGTGCAGAGCGCATTCCGACCGGGTATGGGCGCGTATATGCCGGATCGGTTTTTCTGGGCCCGCAGCAGCGATGAGGAGACGCCGCCGGCGAGCGGGAAGGATGCAGCGCCTGGGGAAGCCCGGCACTGACCTCTTTTTCGGCGTCAGTCGCGCCTCCCGGGGACCGTAAGCAAACCTTATTGGTGTAATTAAACGTTACAACGAAGCGCAAACGCGCGGGTTACACTTACAAATCGTAATTCGTCATACCGTTATATGCCCGCGCCCACGTTTTTCGTCCACCCGCCCAAGAGCGGGGGATCAACGGTGATCTCGTTCTTCGACCTGAATAGAGGTAAAGACCGATTCGTCGTCTTCGAATGGGACAGGGAAGGTTGGGACAGGTGCCGCGCCAAGCTACTCGAAACAGGCATTGGCGGCGGTCACCAGCCGTATGGCATTCATAGAAATCTCAAGACCCCACTCGCCTATTGCACCATCCTGCGCGATCCTCTCGCGCGGCAAATATCGCATTACCGCTATGCGCTGAATGGCAAAAACGGCGAGGTCGCGCGCGGCGCCAGCGTGTCGGCGACGGAGGCGCTCGTGCGGCGTGGCGCCCTCTCCCTTGAAGAGTGGGTGAGCGAATCACTCGGCGGCAAAAACGTCTTTGTGCAAATGCTGAGCGGCCATTCGGTGCCTGACGTGCCAAGTCTGGATATTGCGAAAGCCAACTTGCGGCATCACTTCAGCGCGGTGGGCATTTGCGAAAACATGAGCGAATTTTTACTCCGGCTCTGTGCGAAGACCGGATTGAAATTACCGTTTTACTTTGAGACGAACATTACGAATGGTTCGCCGAAAGAAATTGGCCAGTTGAGCGAAGGCGCGAAACAGAAATTCGTCGAGGACAATGGCCTCGATTACGCGATTTTGGAGCATGCGAAGCGCGTAATTGAAAGCGATACGCACAGGTCCGGCAGCGTGTTTGCAAAAGCGCTTGAACTGGTCAAGGTAATCCAGGCGGAGATCAATCGGCTTGAGAATCCGTATCTGCACAAGTCGGTGGTGTTCGGCTTCGACGAGGCGTTTCTCGCGAAGGTGCATGGCGTCATCGGCCGCTTTGACCTCGCACCGATCGACGAATATCTGGGGCTCGCAGGCAGCGAAACGCAAACGATTGCGGACATGTACGACGGATTTGTCGACTCGGTGCGCGACGGCATTGTCTCTGGCTGGGCGGTAAACCTCAGTCGTCCCGAACAGACGGTATCGCTCGAAGTGCGGATCGGCCACGAAGTCATTGCTCGCGGCTCGAGCGGCGAGCATAGGCCCGACGTCGCCCAAGCTGGCTATCCGAGCGCCTACGCCGGCTTTTCCATCGCTTTACCGCCTGGCGCGGCCGACGGATTTCACGTCGCCCTCGCCGATTCGGCGGAACGGCTGCACAACGCCGGTGTATGGCGCCAAGGTTGGCACTGCGTCTAAGCTTTCAGGAATATGAGAATGGAGCAATCCTGCGGCCCGGTACAAGGCTTCCACGGCACCATCAAACTCGCGGACAGAATGCGGATTCTCCGCCAGAAGCCGGTCACGATCTGGCTCACCGGCCTCTCGGGAGCGGGCAAGTCGACCATCGCGTTCGAACTGGAACGGCAACTCGTCGCGCAAGGCCACGCGTGCTACGTGCTCGACGGCGACAATGTTCGCCACGGCCTCGCCAGCGACCTCGGCTTCGACCCGAACGACCGCCACGAAAACATCCGCCGCGTGGCGCACGTCGCGCAGTTGATGAATGACGCCGGCCTCATCGTCATCACCGCCCTCATTTCGCCGATGCGCGCCGATCGGGCCATGGCGCGCGACATCATCGGCGCCGGCAATTTCATCGAGACGTACCTGTCGGCATCCGTCGCGACCTGCGCGCGCCGTGACCCGAAAGGGCTCTATGCGAAGGCGCTGGCCGGCGAAATCCCCGTGTTCACCGGCATCTCGGCGCCCTATGAAGCACCCGTCGATCCGGAACTCGTGATCGACACCGCCGCTTTGACACCAGGCGAAAGCGTGGCCGGCATCTTCCGATACTTGCGCGAGCATTGCCTCGCGCTTGCGGTCTAGCCAGCAAACGCGGTCCCAAAAGCAGAAAGCCAAAGAAAAACCCGCCTGAGCGGGTTTTTCTTTGGCTTTGCGGACCTCGCGGTGCGCTCTTCCATCAACTCCCGGGTGAGCCTCATTGAAGAGACCCAACCCGGGAGCGGGCACGAATTTACATGTCCATGCCCATGCCGCCCATGCCGCCGGGCATGCCGCCGGGCATCGGTGCATCTTCCTTCGGCAGTTCGCAAACAGCTGCGTCGGTGGTCAGCAGGAGACCTGCAACCGATGCTGCGTTTTGCAGCGCCGTGCGCGTCACCTTCGTCGGGTCCACGACACCAGCGTCAACCAGGTCGACGTACTCGCCGGTTGCCGCGTTGTAGCCGTAGTTGCCCTGGCCAGCAGCCACTGCCGCCACCACGACGCTGGCTTCTTCGCCGCCGTTCGTGACGATCTGGCGCAGCGGCTCTTCCATGGCGCGCAGGACGATCTTGATACCTGCGTCCTGATCGGCGTTAGCGCCCTTCAGGCCGGCGATCGCCGTACGTGCACGGATCAGCGCAACACCGCCGCCGGCCACGATGCCTTCTTCCACAGCTGCGCGCGTTGCGTGCAGTGCGTCTTCGACACGTGCCTTCTTTTCCTTCATTTCGACTTCGGTCGCAGCACCGACCTTGATCACTGCAACGCCGCCTGCCAGCTTGGCAACGCGCTCTTGCAGCTTTTCACGGTCGTAGTCCGACGTCGCTTCTTCGATCTGCTTGCGCACTTGCTTCACGCGAGCTTCGATGTTCGCAGCTTCGCCAGCGCCGTCGATGATCGTCGTGTTTTCCTTGCCCACTTCGATGCGCTTCGCCTGGCCCAGTTCTGCCAGCGTTGCCTTTTCGAGCGTCAGGCCGGTTTCTTCAGCGATGACCTGGC
>Ga0209674_100149_pt1 | contig 97879 bp, 81 predicted proteins | sample AraplaCvi_mMS_r2_FD_184279 | JGI IMG/M metagenome (GOLD analysis project Ga0209674, IMG submission 184279) | Arabidopsis root microbial communities from North Carolina, USA - plate scrape CL_Cvi_mMS_r2 (SPAdes) (version 2) | ecosystem: Host-associated > Plants > Roots > Endosphere | place: USA... | reverse complement strand
CGTCGTCTCAATCTTCGTCCGCGCGCCACGCTGGATTATCACTGTCCTGCTGAGATCTTCATGCGTGCGCTGGGACGCCATGATCTGGCCGACCAAATTGATGATGCACTTCTAGATTGACTCCGCCAATTCAATCGGTGGGACCAGCCCTGTCTGTCCGCATGCCTTCGGTCCGTCGTCTCGACAGACAGCCAGGCTGCCTTCGCCGACGGCCCTGTGGCCTGCGAACAGACAGGGCTGGTGACGACGGCGATACTTATTCAGTGTTGCCTTAACTTCGCCGTGGTGTGCGAAGCACATGGCATCGCGGCCATGTGCTTCGCGTATGCCCGGAGAAAGCTACTGACGCGACGCCCCGAGCAGGCCCACCCTGTAGCCTCCCTCGCGCAGCCGGTTGGTGGCTTTCACGCTCAATGTCACCAGGATCACCAGGTTCACCAACGGAATAAAGCAGCCGATGATCAGCAGTACCTTGGTGCCGGTGGAATAGCCGAAGCTGCCGCAAAGACGGACGATGCCGATGATGGACATCACCAAGGCGACCAGGCTGAGGGCCAGTGCAAGACCACCGGAGTGCTGTACAGCAATGGTCAGGAAATTCAGGATGATCGAATAGATGATCAGCTTCTGGCCGCTGGCCATCTGCTCGAGATCGGTGTTGTCCGACGGAAGGTCGTTGACCTCCGAACGCGGTGCTTCGTACGGATTATTGCTGCTCATGCTTCCCCCTATCAGCATAAAGATCGCCTGTCGGCGGATGCGCGGCAGGCATGCGACATAACCACTAAGCGATAGCCGCGGCGAAGCCCTGTAAACGCTCCAGCGCCCTGCCCGCTGCCGCGACATCCTTGTACACGCGCTTTAAGATGCCGCGCAAGGCCGGCTTCAAATGCGGCAAGGTTTGTTGCAGGTCCGTGCCGAGCAGGACCGATCATGTGCTTGTTTTTAACCCAAACCCGAAAACCACGTCCCTATCATCGCGCCCATCCCCACAAAACAGCCTGCTAACCACGCGAACCTTTCAGGTGGAACCTGTCGCCAAACCCGAATCGCATAGGCGATGGCGGTACCGCTCGCGATGCCGACCGCCACCCATGGCTTGAATGGGTGCGGATCAAAAAGCCTTCCTATCAGCATGGCACCAAATACCCCTGCCAATGCGCTGATCCATGCCGATACGAATGCTTTCAATATTTGCACCGCCACCCTCCTTGTCTCGCATCCCGATCGATCGTGCTTGAGCACTCCTAGGAACAATGGCGCTAGCTTAAGCCCATCGATCATGCTTGCCGCCATCTGTCCCCCTTTCCTGCCGACGCAGGGGAGGGAGCACATCATGGCGACTATCAACACACGCCTAAGTTAGTGCCATAGCTCCTAGGTCTGCAGCGATCGAACGTAGAGGACCTCATCCACGGCGATCCCCCAAATGGTCTCCCTCCGTGTTTTCCCCTCAGAAGTCCAACCATCCGCGCGATAGCAGCGTTCGGCGCGGAGATTGCCGGCAAGCACCCAGAGCACGGCTTGGCGGCATCCCCTTTCGGCCAGACGAAATCGGGCAGCGGATAACAACGTACGTCCCAGGCCCCTCCCCCACCAATCGGGATCCACATAAAGCGCGCATAGCTCTCCGCAGTCGGGCATATCGGCATCGCCTGCCGGCGCCGTGGTGGCGAAGCCACGAATGACGCCGGCGTCCTCCGCCACGATGGTCTTGGGCCGCTGCATATCCGTGTTGGCGAAATCGTAGCGCTGGGCTCGCTCTTCAGGGCGAAGCTGGGCGAGATACTCATGCGGCAACAAATGGCGATAGCCCGCTTGCCACGCGCTCACATGCACGCGTGCCACGCTCGGAGCATCTTCAGGTCGCGCCGCGCGAATCAGCATGTGCGCTGTCTACGCTACTTGCCGAACTGCTCAAGCCATTGCAATACCGTATGGGAAAGCTCGATGCGTTGATCGGAATACGCATGGTCAGTAGGAAAATGCATACTGGTTACCTTGGTATCGCCAGCTTGGCGAAGCGCGGCGGCGAAAGCGTTATCGGCGTTCGCCAAGCCATCATCCGATGTGACGACCAATACGGGCCGGCCTTTAAGTGTGTCGGCCTTGGACGTGAAGGCCCACGCCGAAGCATGCTCCGCCAGTTCCTTGGCAAGTCCGTCCGGCGTGCACCCACTGAGCGGTGCCATTCCCTCACCGGCGAGTCCCGCACTCATTTCATGCAAGGCCTTGGCGTGAGGTTCTTTTGCCGACATCTGTTCAAACACGCCGCCCATGTCGGCCGCCGATATCATCGCAATCCCCTTGACGGCAGGATCTGCAGACGCCGCCTGGACGGCCATGAAGCCGCCCATGCTGTGGCCGATGAGGACGATGCGTGACGCATCCAGGCGCAATCGCCCGGCGTTCTCAGGTTGCCGCAGATAAGCAAGCGCGGCGGCGGTGTCCTCGATGCCGTGCGAGAACGAGAAGTCTCCCGACGAGCCCCAGGAGCCGCGGTAATTGAAGTAGACGACGTCCCAGCCGGCACGACGGATGTTCTGCGCCAAATCCAGGTTGCGCTCGTTGCCTGGAAAACCGTGCAGAAGCACGACCGCCGGATGTGGACCGGCGCCTGCCGCAACGTAGACCAAGGCATTCATCTGCGACCCGTGGCTGGGGATCTGCATGGTTTCCATGGAAGCCCGCATGTTGCTTTGCGGCCTCTTGACGATGTTCGCCTTGTCGTTGTCGCCGTCTCCGAGCGCGCGGGCCGAACCTGGAGCAAGTCCGGCGAACAGGCAGGCTGCCAAGAGCATGGATGTCACACAGTTCTTCATGTAGTCCCCACTAGATGAATGCCCAGTTGAAAACGAATAGTGCTGCGAGTGCCTTTTTGAGCTCAAGCCAAACCGACGCCCGAGCGCGCCGGAAAGGCACAAGAACTGTACTCGCGTCGAAATCTTGCATCTCCGACAGATAGCTCAATCACCGTCTTTAAGCTTGATCAAGCGTAATGCAGTGAGCTGACTTTCAAGCGTAGCGATGGAATCCCAGGGCAAGATCGGTGAATTTTACCTTTCATCCGGTGGATGCGTTGGCAGCCCATCAGACCAACCGCCACAACCCACAAGCGGTAGCAGCGGCCGATGATGCAGCCATGCAAGGCAAACCTCCGAGATAGTGCCGGCGCGACCACCGATGACGATACACGCGTCACCGGCGAGCGCCATCATCAGGTTCCTGGCATCACCCATTCCACAGGGTATGACGACTGTCGCCGGCCAATCCGGCGCCGGCATGTCGGCTTCGGTGATGATGCTGACGACCAATCCGCCGGCGGCTTGAGCGCGTTGTGCCGCGACACGGGTTGCTGGGCTTCCGCATCCGCTGATCACGGTGATTCCGGATCGAGCGAGCAACTCCCCTGCCTGTCCGGCCAAGTCGTAGGCCTTGGACCCCGGTTCGGCACTGCCCAACACGCAAACTTGAGGTTGGCGCATGTCATTGATCATGTCTGTCCTTATAGCTGCTCAGGCCATCCTTTGAACATTCGCGCCCCGAATCAGATGACTCGCGAGCAGAACCACTATGACAATCACTCCAAGCGACGACGGAATCACCTGGCTCCAGGGCTGCAGATGTTTAAGCAAGTTGCCTGCGCCGGCCGACAACATGGCGAAGTAGCAACCGGTCATTTTCAGCCCGTGATCCAATGGGCGTACGTGCTGCAGCCAATACCTTGCCCAAAATGGGCGACTCAAATCGTAGAGTGCGATGCACGATACGTAGGCCGCGGTTGAATAGCCGATCATGGGCGTCCAGGATGCCGTGCCCGCACCCTTGGATAGCAAAAGCCACGCACACCCACCTAACGCGATACAGGCAAGCGATGTGTCAACAGCCGATGGGGGACGCGTTCGCAGCGCCAGCGAACGGAGGCTGCTTACGTATTGATAGGAGGCAGAGAGCGATGCGGCCAGCAACGGCACGGGCTCGTGCAGGAAGATATCGGCCAGTAGAGCCGTTCCCAAAACAACGCCGGCCAGGATGACGAACACACGGCCACTCCGGCGATGAATTCGCCCTCCCTTGGTCGACAGCAAAGGTACCAGTCCGCAGACCAAACCCGCCACACCCATGCCGACATGCACAGCGACGTTGATGTCGTTCACTTGCATAACTTCCCCTTAGGGCCTGTTTACACTATTTGCGTGGCCCGCGCTGGGATCTGTTTGCGCGCCAGACAAGGAAGAGCGAAGGAGTGTACGTCGGTACACGACTGAGTGATGAGGCAGGATGGCGGGCAAACAGACCCAGCCCTTCGGGTTGCCGTTGTGTAGCCGCCATGCGGCAGCGCGCGGCTTGCCTTGGCAGCCAGCCAAGCCTGCGCCACGCACTACCACCTGACGGCTACACAACGGCAACGCGGGCTACGCAAATAGTGTAAACAGGCCCTAGGAGCGCAAGGGCTGATTTTCAAAACCTGCGCATTATCCAGTCCAATGGGAAGAAGTATGCACCTATGAAAGCAGCTTGCTTAAGCGGGTATCTTGGTTTCTTGCCATGACTTGCTCCCTCCCCTGTGCGCAGGGGAGGGGGTTGATAGCGGCAAGCGGCTAGCTTCGTGCTCAAGTAGCGCCATTTCCCCTTGGCTACTTATCCGTCTTCGAACCGTCTGCTTCTGGGGCCATATCGCGCTCGTGCACCGACTTGGTTATGGCTTTCAGCGCACCCTCGGTGCCTTCGCAAGCATCGTTGGCCAGCAGCACGAAACCCTCGTGCTGTTGCGGATAAAGCACCATCTGGCTCGACATGCCGAAGCTTCCGCCGCCGTGCCAAATGATGGGCTGGCCGTGGTCGTTCCCCAGATTCCAGGCCATGCCTTCACCGTCGTTCGCATCGCCCATCATTAACCGATGGGATAGGCGGATCGTGGGATTGCCATCATCCAATTGCCAGCGGACGTATTTCGCCATGTCTTCGGTGGATGCGTAGAGTCCCCACGCGGCGCCCGCATTCTGCGGGTGGTACGGGGTGACGCGGCCATAGCGGTCGTAGCCGCTGACGAGACGCGACTGCACTTTGTTATCCAAAGTGAAGCCGGTGGCCGTCATGCCCAGCGGTTGCGTGATGTATTGGCGCAACAGTTCGTCGAACGGCTTGCCATAGACCTTTTCCAGGCCAAGCCCGATCACCAGAAAACCGGCGTTGGAGTAAGTCTGTTTTTCGCCGGGCGCGCTGCGCAACACGGTGTCATGCAGAGCAGTCAGAAACTGCTCGCGACCGAAACCCTGGTTGAGGGCGACCATGCGAGCGTCGAAATCAGGTGCACTCTTATTCGCAAAGAGGGCATCGGTATCGGGAATATCGCGCGGCATGCCGGAGCGGTGCGTCGCCAGCGTGCGCAGGGTAATCGGCTGGTCGTTCCAGGCAAGGTTGCGGTAGTCGCCCGGCAAATCCTTGCGGAAGTCGCCGTCCAGGCTCATGCGGCCGTTGACGACGGCTTGCGCTGCAAGCGTCGCAGTGAATGTCTTGGTGACTGAGGCCAGCTCGTAGATGCTTCGCCGGGTTGGTAGTTGGACGTTGCTGCGAGACGTGCTGCCGTAGTCGTAGAAGTGGATATGACCTGCCTCCACCACCGCCATGGAAACGCCAACGTGGCAGCGATTGCGGAAATAATCGTCGACTGCTTTATCGACGGCGATATCCAGTGCCGAGCGGCGCGGGTTATCGCTGGGTGTTCTGCTTGTCGCGGCGTATACGGAAAGGGCAGCGATCGAACAAAGCAACACCATGGCGCAACCCAGCCAGCGCATGCTTGCCTTCGCAGGCTTTTCGCCCTGGACAATAAGCGAAACCATAACCGTTCCTTCTATGGAAACCGCGGTGAACGCCTATAAAGGCTTGCAAGCTACAGGCAAGGACTTCAGCACTGACTTACGCCAGCATTGCGGCCAAGGTCGACACACAAATCACGACGCAGGCGGCAAAGAAGCTGTTGAGCATCAGGGTTTCGAATTTCATGGCGACTCTCCGTTTGATGAATGGGTAAGGCTTTCGAGGAGAGGTGGTGCAAAGTCGGTGCCAACGGCAGCATTAGCTTGAAAGCCGCATAGCGACGCCATTTGCTATGGAAAGAAGCGACAGGCCTGGTTGTCCGCGGACAGTTGTCCGCGCTGTCCGGACGGTATGCGTGAGTCGACATAGGCCAATGTCGCGCTATTGTGCGGTTCCCTACCAGGGAGGGGAATTCGGCACCCCTGGACCATGTTGATCGCGTTTTGCAGTTGTTGTCGATCTTCCCCCTTCCCGCTCGTCAGTGATAAGAACCCACGGCATCTCGCCGCGGACAACACAAAGGACAAGTAATGAGCAAGATGATCTTCGTGAACCTGCCGGTGACTGACTTGAAGCGATCAAAAGCGTTCTACGAGGCCGTTGGTGCGACCAACAACCCCGCCTTCAGCGACGATACCGCGGCGTGCATGGTGTTCTCCGATACGATCTACGCGATGCTTCTCACCCACGACAAGTGGCGCCAGTTCACCAGCAAAAAGATCGTCGACGCGCACGTGGACGCACAGGTGATGCTGTGCCTGTCGGCGGAGGGTCGCGAAGCTGTATCCAGCATGGTCGACAAGGCGAGCGCTGCCGGCGGCAAGGCGGACCCCACGCCCGTGCAGGACTTCGGCTTCATGTATGGCCGCAGCTTCGAGGATCCGGACGGCCATATCTGGGAAGTGATGTGGATGGATCCCAACGCCATTCCGTCACACGGCTGAGTAGCCGGCTGGCTGTTGTCCGGGAAAAATAGCCACCTATCAGGATCGGCCAACTGCCCCGTCGTCCCGGCGAAAGCTGGGACGACGGGGCAATTGAACTGGAAATCCTCACGGACCAATCGACCGGACAGAACACCTGCACCATCGTGTCGCCATTGGAAAGCAATCTCGGCGTTCAAAAGGCAATCGGACCCAATGGCCGTGCCCCGTGGCTGGAAACCGTTACGCATCAAGCATGCCACGCGGTACCGAAAAACGACGGATCATCTCCGCCACGACATTAATGGGCAGCAGCCGTTTCAGCTTCGTGGATTGCGCGCATACTTGGCACGCCTCGTCCGCCCGGGCAGCAGGGGATCAACTTCCACTTGCAGCGCAACAGCCCTGGAGGACCTTTGTATGAAGAACGTCACCCCTTTCCTGGCAATCGCCATTGCGACGCTTTGCGCGTCCGCCACTCCTGCCGCAGACAAAAAGGACGCCACTATCGTTCGGGACTACACCGACGTGGTGGCGCCTCCTGATCAAGCCGCCTACGAAACAGGTGTAAAGCGCTTCAATCAATGCCTGGCTCAGCACGGCTACAAATTCGCATGGACGGCTTGGGTACACGAAACCGGCGATACGTATACCTATTCCTATACGACCGATCCGCTCGCGTGGGAAAGCTTCGATGCCATGCACGCCCAGGGCGCCGCGTGCGATGCAGCCCTCAGAGCCGAAGTGAATCCGCATTTGAAGCGCGAAACGAGTTCGTTCATTCAAATCATGCCGGAACTGAGCCACATGCCAAACAATATGGGACTAGGCACAGGCTACATTGAGGTCACCAACTTCAAATTGAAACCAGGGCATGAAGCCTCTGAAGCTTTCACCACTGCGGCAAAAAAAATCACCGCGGCGGCCGAAAAATCCAAATGGCCCAACTACTACTCGATCGGCATGATTCGCGACGGCGGCGACGACGCACCTGACTTTGTATTGGTAAGTCCGGCAAAAAGCTGGGCCGAACTGCAGAAGGATACTGACCCATCCGTCTGGCAGATGGTCGAAAACGTCTATGGCAAGGAAGCAGGTAAAGCCATTCGCAAGTCGGTAAACGATGCACTCCAGAGCGTCACCTCGCACGTGGACAGTTATAGCGAGAGTTTGACGTACAAGCCGTCTGGCAAGTGACTGATTCTCGAATCAACCGAGCGGCCCCTTATGCGGGCCGCTTGTCCTCGTAGATGGGAGATTAAATCCTCTTGACCGGGGTGTCTGCCGAACAGAAACAAGATCGTGGTTCACACGCATGCAGCTCCATCGTTCTTAGGCATGACCGTAGCAGGCCAGCCCATCCATCAACGAGGAGCGAACCATGAACCACATTGCCCGAAGCGTCATCCTTGGAATCACCATTTTTTTCTCCGCACAGGCCGCCTTTGCGGAGATCGGCGAATGCAACAATTTACCCGCCGCCGTGACCGCCGCAGAGCCGCAAATGGCGGGATGCCTTCCGCCCCAGTCGCCCCTCCAACCACCATGTGATCGAGCACAGCTCGATGTAAAACAATTCTTCAATATCGAAGCAATATTGCCTGCCGCCGAACCGGGTCAAATCTATTACGAAGGCAAGATACGTGCTCGCGGCGCTCCCGCTGGCACGAGACGGTTTGTGTTTCTGTATGGGGAAGGACAAGTCCTCGAGCAGTACTACACCGACGATCACTATCAGACGTTCTGCATTCTTTAAATAGCGCAGCAAGCCTGGCTTGGATATTAGTTCGTTCAAGCTACGCCTCATGGAAGCTCCGATTTTGGCCGGAGCTTCCATGGAGCATTTCGAAAACGCAAAGAAGCGACTTCGGCATCTCTGGTTTCCTAGACAGTCCAGAAAGGAGCGCATTGCTTATCAGCGCCGTGAGAGAAGGCCACGCCGCTTTTTGCTCCGCCGGCTCTCAGCCTTGTGCCGCCTTTGCCCGCATATCTTCATACTTACCCAAAAAGCACCTCTGCATACGCCAGATCGTTGCTTGTATCGGACGTGTCATCTTCGTTCTGCGCGCCGCTCTCAAGAAGCACTTTGTACTTTTCTATCAACGCTTAGAGCGCTTCGATGATGCAATTGATTTCAAACCATTCCATTTTTTCTCAACTGTTGCCACGGCCCACTCATGCCTCAGAAGTGAACCTGATCCTGCTTTGGAATCGCTGCGAGCGCATTTCATCCTCGTTGCCGAGACCCACTCGCTTCTTAAAAGTGAACCTGCACGCTCAGACCCCCGTTTTGCTCAAGATGTTGCGCACAGTCATGGGGCTGATCTGCGATCACGATCATGTCCGAAATGGCAGGAAATATGTCTCTTCGGCCATTCGCGCACCGGCTACAGTATTTCCATGCCTACTAGACAGACTTCAAAAACCCGCCACATCGGCTTTGTGCTATTTGACGGACTTACCGCGCTCGATCTTGTCGGGCCGATGGAAGCGTTCGCCGTAGCCGGCGCGGAAACCGGGGGCTATAAGGTTTGCACGGTTGGCTTGCGGCACAAGACCGTTGTCGCCGAGTCTGGATTGATATTCAAACCTCAGCTCACGCTAGCCGAGTGTCCCAGGTTGGATACGCTCATCATTCCTGGCGGCGAAGGGCTGCGCCGCCCGGCCATCAATACCGCTGTCGCGGCCTGGATCAAGGAACGCGCGCCAACGTTTCGCCGTGTTGCGTCGGTCTGTACCGGCATCTTCGGCCTCGCACCGACAGGCCTGCTCGATGGTCGTTCCGTCACGACGCATTGGCGCTTCGCCCGTGAAGTGGCGCAGCGCTTTCCGGCGTTGCGCGTCGTTGCCGATTCGCTGTTCGTCAAAGACGGAAAGTTTTATACCTCCGCCGGCATTACCGCCGGCATCGACCTCAGTCTCGCGCTGATCGAAGAAGATATGGGCCGCGCGGCTGCCTTGCGCGTAGCCCGCGAACTGGTGGTCTACATGAAACGTGCCGGCGGCCAGGCTCAGTATTCGGAGCCCTTGCGCAACCAGGCGATCACGGTCAGCCATCTTGGCGAAGTGGCGGCTTACATCGATGCCAATCTGGGCAGCGATCTTTCGGTCGAGATATTGGCGGACATCTCTCATCTCTCTGCACGTCAGTTCGGCAGGCGCTTCCGGGAAGCCTTCCATACCTCGCCGGCGGCGTACGTTAAAACCGCACGCTTGAACCATGCACGCCATTTGCTGTGTACGAGTCGCTGCCGCATCTCCCAGGTAGCCACCATGGCCGGCTTTGCCAGCGAAGATGCCTTCCGGCGCGCATTCGAACGGCAATTTGGACTTACGCCGACCAACTATCGCCATCGATTCGGAGAGACACAACCATAAGCTTGTTGCCAATCCAGCGTTGTGCGCCAAACAAGGTTCTTAGGCGTCCAGCCGTGTTGTTTGGCTGTGTCCGGTCGCGGCAAGTAATTTTGATGTTTCGTGGGATACCCACTTACCCACACTTGCTATACCCACAATTCAAACAAGTCTGACACCCATCCATCAACACCAACGCCTTCGTATTGCACTTCGCACACAGCGTAGCCCCCGGTGGGAAGCCAGCCGAGTCGTTGGTGTCCGCATCGGTGGGGCTCAGCTCAGTTTTTTTTTGAGCGGCGTTTTCGTAGGCGGCGCGTTTTTCGGCGATCAGGGCGCGCTGGGCGTCGCTCATCTCGGGGTCGTGGATGAGGCCGATGTTCTTCATGTGTTGTTCGATCACCGCGCCGATCTCGGCGACGATGCTGGGCATGTAGACACCGCCGGCCTTGAAGTAGCCGCCGCGGGGGTCGAAGACGGCCTTGAGTTCTTCGACGATGAAGGTCACGTCACCGCCTTTGCGGAAGACGGCCGAGAGGATGCGGGTGAGCGCGACGATCCACTGGAAGTGGTCCATGTTCTTCGAGTTGATGAAGATCTCGAAGGGGCGGCGCTGTTCGTATTGGGTGCCGGCGTTGAGCACGATGTCGTTGATGGTGACGTAGAGGGCGTGCTCGAACAGCGGGGATTTGATCTTGAAGGTGGAGCCGATCAGCGCCTCGGGGCGCTCCAGGCTCTCGTGCATCTGGATGACTTCGGCCATCGGCGCCTCTTTCGGCTGCTCGACGGCGGTGGGTTGCGGGGCGGGCGCGGACTTGTCTTCGGGTTTGACGACCTCGTAGCCCTTGATCTTCTTTTCGATCTTGATCGTCATATCGATGCTTCCTGGTATCTGTGTTGGCGCTGTATGAAATGAGTGGGTTCGCTAATGGCGCGTTCAAGCGCTATGGCTAGGTTGGCCCCTCACCCCAACCCTCTCCCCGGAGGGGAGAGGGAGAAAAACGGGTTGCCCCTCATCACATCGACTTGAATGAGAGAGGGACTGAAAAAAAGAAATCCGGCCCGACTCGCGTCGGGCCGGATTGCTCATGACTTACTTCTTGCGGGCGGCCTTCTTGGCGGTTTTCTTGGTCGCCTTACGACCGGCCTTCTTGCTGGCAGTGGACCTCTTTACCGCTTTCTTGGCGGTTTTCTTGCTAGCGGCCTTTTTGGCCGTCTTCTTACCTGCGGCCTTGCGGGCCGTCTTTTTGCTGCTGACCTTCTTTGCAGCTTTGCGGGCCGTCTTCTTCACGGCCTTCTTGCTGGCTTTCTTTGCTGCGCCTTTCTTGGCGGCTTTCTTCGCAGCACCCTTCTTGGCAGCTTTCTTTGCTGCGCCCTTCTTGGCGGCCTTCTTCACCGCTTTCTTCGCTGCACCCTTTTTGGCGGGGGCGGCTTTCTTGGCGGACGCTTTCTTGGCGGCCTTCTTGCGGCGAGCCTTCTTCGGCGCTGCCGGAGCGGGCTCTTCGGCTACCGGGGTAGCGGGTGTGAGCAGATCGTCGGTGTGCGTTTCGAACTCGGTATCGATGGACATGCGGGTATTCCCCTCCGGACGTTTGTTATGGAACCTTCATCAGGCTTGCTTACGGCGTGTGCGGAAACGTAGCGCGATTTCGCGTTGCGTGCCACTCCTAAAACTTTCCGTAATAGCCTTCCTTCAAAGCATCGAACAAATTGGCGGCGGTGTGCATCTCTCCGTCGTACTCCACTTCTTCGTTGCCTTTCAGTTCCACAACACTACCGTCCTCCAATTCGAAGCGGTAGAGGGTGTTTTCCAGATCGGCTTCTTTCACCAGCACGCCCTGGAATGCAGCGGGGTTGAAGCGGAACGTGGTGCATCCCTTGAGGCCCTGTTTATAGGCGTAGAAGTAGATGTCTTTGAAGTCTTCGTAAGGGTAGTCGGTGGGTACGTTGGCGGTCTTGGAGATGGACGAATCCACCCAGCGCTGTGCGGCGGCCTGGATGTCCACGTGCTCCTTGGGACTGATGTCGTCGGCCGCAACGAAGTACTCGGGCAGCTTGGCCTTGGGATCGTCGCTGAATGGCATGGCGCCCGCATTGATGAGCGCGCGGTAGGCAAGCAGCTCGTAGCTGAAGACTTCCACCTTCTCTTTGCTCTTGCGTCCTTCACGGATCACGTTGCGCGAGTAATGGTGCGCGAAGCTGGGTTCGATGCCGTTGCTGGCATTGTTGGCCAGCGACAGCGAGATGGTGCCGGTGGGGGCGATCGAGCTGTGATGGGTAAAGCGCGCACCCGTTTCGGCCAGCTCCTTGACCAGATTGGGCGCCACTTCGGCGACGCGCTGCATGTAGCGGCTGTACTTGGCGTGCAGCACGCGGCCAGGGATCAGGTCGCCCACTTTGTAGCCGTCCTCGACCATCTCCGGACGCTTGCGCAGCATGTCGCCGGTGACGGTGTAGTTCTTGGCGAGGACGGGCGCGGGGCCTTTTTCCTTCGCCAGCTCCAGCGCCACTTCCCAACCGGCCACGGCCATCTCGCGCGACACGTCTTCGGTGAAGGACACCGCGTCGGCCGTGCCGTAGCGCATCTTCAACATGGTGAGCGTGCTGCCCAGGCCGAGGAAGCCCATGCCGTGGCGGCGCTTGGAGAGAATCTCGTTGCGTTGTTGCTCCAGCGGCAGGCCGTTGATCTCCACTACGTTGTCGAGCATGCGGGTGAAGATCTTCACGACTTCGCGATATTCATCCCAGTCGAAGCGCGCCTTCGGGCCGAACGGGTCGCGCACGAAGGTGGTGAGGTTGATGGAGCCGAGGAGGCAGGAGCCGTAGGGCGGAAGAGGTTGCTCACCGCACGGGTTGGTAGCACGAATATGCTCGCACCACCAGTTGTTGTTCATCTCGTTCACCTTGTCGATGAGGATGAACCCGGGCTCGGCGTAGTCGTACGTGGAGACCATGATCATGTCCCACAGATGACGCGCACGGATGTGCCCGTAGATTTTGCAGGCGACCAGGCCATCTTCGCGCTCGACGTAGTTTTCGTGCGTGGGCCATTCGCGCCATACGACCTTGACGGAATCGTCGAGGTCGATGTCGGCCTGTTCCTTGACATGCACCGGGAAGACCAGCGGCCAATCCTGGTCGTGCTCGACGGCCTGCATGAAGCCGTCGGTGATCAGCAGCGACAGATTGAACTGACGCAGGCGGCCGTTCTCGCGCTTGGCGCGGATGAATTCTTTTACGTCGGGATGGCTGACGTCGAACGTGCCCATCTGCGCGCCGCGGCGGCCACCGGCCGACGACACGGTGAAGCACATCTTGTCGTAGATATCCATGAACGACAGCGGGCCGCTGGTGTACGCGCCGGCGCCCGACACGTACGCGCCGCGCGGACGCAGCGTGCTGAATTCGTAGCCGATGCCGCAACCCGCTTTCAGCGTAAGCCCCGCCTCGTGCACCTTCTGCAGGATGTCGTCCATCGAATCGCGGATGGTGCCGGACACGGTGCAGTTGATGGTGGAGGTGGCGGGCTTGTGTTCCAGCGCGCCGGCGTTGGAGGTGATGCGGCCGGCGGGGATCGCACCGCGGCGCAGCGCCCACAGAAAACGTTCGAACCAGTGCTCGCGCAACTCGGGCGTGGCTTCCACTTCCGACAAGGCGCGCGCAACGCGCTTCCAGCTGTCGTCGATGGTGGCGTCGACCGGCTCACCGGTCTTGGTGCGCAGGCGGTACTTCTTGTCCCAGATGTCCTGCGATGCGGGTTGCAGCGGAATGGCGGCATCGCGGGTGGTGTTTGTTGCACGCAGGGTGCTCATCGGCTTCCTGACCTCCTGGCATGGCCTCACGGCCCCGTTGGTTTCTTATAGGTAGAGGTGTAGTGGCGTCAGTGACGAGAAAAAGCCCTGTCGTACCCGGTTCACGCATCACGCGTGAAGGTCGGGTCCGGCGTTTTTCGCGAACAGCGGCAGCCCCTCCTGACGTTATTCATCCAGCCACAGCACTTGGGTAACAAACCAAACCCCGCACACAAGATGTTGTGGTTGCGACTGGGCGAACGTTACCCCCGCCATCGATGGATGTAAAGGCCTGACTGCAGCATGACGAGCAATAGGATGAAAATGTCCATCCGCCTAACTTATTTGTTACGGGGAAACGCACCGACATCGCGCATTGCGGTCGACGCGCTGCCACCGGCACGTTGCATGCTTGGGAACCGACGGCGCTGCGTCGAGTCGAACAAGCGGTTTTTTCTTCAGCTCCAAGGAGACTTCATGCACGCACGTTTTCTCCGCAGTTTTACTGCCCTGCTCGTGGCGGCCTCGTTCGCCGCCTTGCCGCTGCGCTCGCACGCCGGGTTGCCGCCGGCAATCAACGGCCAGCCGCTGCCCTCGCTTGCACCCATGCTGGAAAAAGTGACGCCGGCGGTGGTGAACATTTCCACCAAGACGCGCGTGCGAGTGAGCAATCCGTTCTTCGACGATCCGGTGTTCCGGCAGTTCTTCGGCCTGCAGAGTTCGCCGCGCGAACAGGTGGAGCAGAGCCTGGGTTCGGGCGTGATCGTGGATGCGGCGAAGGGTTACATCCTCACCAACAATCATGTGGTGGGCGGCGCCGATGACATCACCGTCACGCTGCAGGACGGGCGCAACTTCAAGGGCACGCTGGTGGGCACCGATCCTGCCACCGACGTGGCGGTAGTGAAGATCACCGCCGACAAATTGCAGGCGCTGCCGATTGCCGATTCGTCCGCGCTGCGCGTGGGCGACTTCGTGGTGGCGGTGGGCGAACCGTTCGGCCTGGGACAGACGGTGACCTCGGGCATCGTTTCTGCGCTGGGTCGTTCCGGCCTGGGTGGATCGAGCTTCCAGAATTTCATCCAGACCGATGCTTCGATCAATCCCGGCAACTCCGGCGGGCCGCTGGTGAATCTGCGTGGCGAGCTGATCGGCATCAACACGATGATCCTGTCGCCCTCGGGTGGGAATGTCGGCATCGGCTTTGCGATTCCCAGCGACGTGGCGACCGAGGTGATGCAGCAGTTGATCGCGCACGGCAAGGTCAGCCGCGGCAGCCTTGGCGCACAGACGCAGGACATCACGCCGAACATTGCGCGCATGCTGGGCTTGAAGAGCAACGATGGCGCGGTGGTGACGCGCGTGCTGCCCGGTTCCGCGGCCGACCATGCGGGATTTGAAGTGGGTGACGTGATCACCGCGGTGAACGGCAAGACGCTGCACAGTTCCGAGGAACTCACCAACACCATCGGCCTGCTGCCCGCCGACAGCACGGTGACGCTCACTGCGCTGCGCAACGGCGCCTCGCGCAAGCTCACCGCGCAGCTCACGCCGCAGAAACTCGCCACGCTCGACGGCGCCAAGCTTGATCCGCGCCTGACCGGTGTGACCTTCAGCGAACTCAGCGACCAGCAGGCCGGCCAGGGTATGGCGGGCGTGACGGTATCGGCGGTCAATCCCAACAGCCGCGCTGCGCAGGCGGGGCTCTCGGCGGGGGATGTGATTGTCGGCATCGGCAATCGTCGCATCACCAGCCTGCGGGATTTGCAGGGGCTTGCGGCGATGCGTCCGCGCCAGCTGGTGTTGCTGGTGTCGACGGATGAAGGGCTGAATTACGTGGTGGTGCAGTGAACGCGGTTTCCTCCACTGCTCGCACCTGGTTAGCGTCGAACCTCAGCGGAGGTGGCAGATGATGTTGAGCGTTACGTAATGCTCGTTCGTCGTCCCGGCGAAAGCTGGACCCAGTGTCTTCCGCTTTAAAGTCGCTGGGCCCCGGCTTTTGCCGGGGCGACGAGCATGAAATGAACGACGCAACGAGCGAGCATGACTCCAAGCCAAACGGAAATCGGCCCCAAACGTTTCCATCGCGCTCAACTATTCGCCGCAACTCCATGAACGCACACGATGTTCATAAGCGCTGTTGCTTGATGTTTTGGCGCCAGACGGCTGAAATACGGCAATCCGTCACTGCGTGATAGCGCCTTCGGCGGCACACTCGCTTCGTTTCCCCCATTTGCAGGTCGCGCCTTTCTATGCCCGTACGCATCACCCGTCTGCTTTCTTTCGCCCTGATCGGCGCCGGTCTTTCCACTGCCGTACTCGCCGCGGCCACGCAGTCGCTCACCTGGCGCGGCGACGTGGTCACCGCCAACGGCGTGGTCAAAGGCGTGGCGAAGGCCTGGCAATCGTCCGGCCACGGCGCGATCCAGATCCAGCCGTTCAATACCGCTTCCGGCCTGGATGCGGTGGCCGGCGGTTCCGCCGATATCGCCGGCAGCGCGCGTCCCAGCTCGGGCAGCTCGGTGGATAGCGGGCTCACCTTTACGCCAGTGGCATGGGATGGCCTGGTGCTGGTGACCAGCCCGGCCAATCCGGTCAGCAGCCTCACGCTGAAGCAGGTGCACGACATCTACTTCGGCAAGATCACCAACTGGAAGGAAGTCGGCGGCAACGATGCGCCGATCGACGTGTTCGCCGTGGCCAGCCCCGGCGATGGCGTGGAATACAGCCTGCGCAAGCTGCTGTTCGGCCGCGGCAACCAGCCGGTGGCCGCGCCGCGTCTGTACGTGAACGTTACGCAGCTCGAGCAATCGGTGATGCTCGATCCGCGTGGCTTCGGCGTGACCACGCTGTCGAGCGTGGCCGGCAATGCGAAGATCAAGATGATCCGCATCGACGGCACCGCGCCCAGCGCCAGCACGCTCGCCAGCGGTGCGTATCCGCTGTTCGTGCCGCTGTACCTGGTCACCAATCCATCCAGCCCGAACGCGGCGGCGGCGAAGGAGTTCGTCGACTTCACGCTGAGTTCGAAGGGTGCGGCTGCATTGCGCTCGCGCTCGCTGGTGCCGTATGACGCAGGCAGCACGCTGATCGCGATGGACGCATCACGCCGCAGCCAGATCCTGGCGCAGGTCGGCGCACACGCCAGCGCGGAGCCTGCACAGGTCGCCGCAGCACCGTCGCGTCCCGTTGCACCGGCGGCCGCGGTGGCCGCAGCACGCCCGGCCACGCCTGCCGTACCCGCGCTCAGCAAAGTCAGCGGCGCCGTCGTGGCCGCACCGCAACCGAGCAGCCTCAAGGGCGTACGCGGCGATGCGTTCACCGAGCTGGCCGCCGCGGGTCGCGGCAGCAATTTCGCCAAGGTGACCAGCGATGCGTACGTGAGCGTCGCCAAGACCAGCAGCAAGGTCGCGGTGAAAACCGCCAGCAAGGCCGCGAGCGTCGAGCCGAAGGCCGAGTCCAAAAAGAAGATTGCCAGCGTGGACAGGAAGCCGGCGCGCAGCTATCGCGTCGCCGCCGGCGAAACGCTGTATTCCATCGCACGCAAGCATGGCGTGGACGTGGCGCAGATTCGCACTTGGAATCACCTGAAGGACAACACGGTGCGCACCGGCCAGGTGCTGCGCATCGACGCGCGCTGACGATTGCTCCGCTTGCAGATCCTTGCCGTCACGATCGATCTGGATGACACCCTGTGGCCGGTCATGCCGGCCCTGGAGCGGGCAGATCGCGATCTAAACGATTACCTGCGCCAGCACTATCCCGAGGTAGCGCGCACCTGGCCGATTCCCCAGCTGCGTGCCTTGCGTGCGCAAGTGGCGGCCGAACGCATCGACCTGGCGCATGATTTCACCGCGCAGCGCTACATCACTCTGCAGCGTGCATTCGATGCCTGCGGCATCGCCGAAGCGCCGCTGGATACGTTGTGGGAAATCTTCGCCACCGCGCGCAACAGCGTGGAACTCTATCCCGACGCCCTGCCCGCGCTGGAACGCCTGCGCACCGCATGGCCGGTGGCCAGCCTGACGAACGGCAATGCCGATCTGGAACGCATCGGGCTGCATCTGCATTTCGCCCATCGGATCTGTGCGCGGGATGTGGGCGTGGCAAAACCCGATGCACGGATTTTTCTTGCTGCCGCCGAGAAGCTGGGCATAGCACCGGAGAATATCCTGCACGTGGGTGACGATCCGGAACTGGATGTGGTGGGCGCGCGCGAAGCCGGGTTGCGCACGGCATGGATCAATCGCGCCGGGCATCCATGGCCGGGAGCGTTGGGAGCCGCACCGGATCTTGATGTGCGTGACCTGGCCGCGTTGGTGGAGTGGCTCGAGAAACCCATTGCCTCTCCTCTTTAGGAGCTGGGAGGCTCATGCTTTACCTCATAAGGCGCATGACGGCTGGGCGGCCTGGGCTTCAAGACCCTTTTTGAACCGCTCCCCAAAAACGCGCATCATCTGCGGCCAACCCACCTCCGCGCAGGCTCGAGCGCAAGGAATCGCATGTCCGCCCTGATCACCCAACGCTCCAACCGCCGCGCGCCCACGCCGATCGAGGCCACCGATGCCGTACATCTGAGCACCACGCGCAAGCGCTTGAATGCGGCGCAGCGCGGCTGGCTGGACGAGAACGGCTTCGATGCGAAGCCCGGCAGCGTCTGCCTGCTGCCGGATGCGAACGGCAAGCTGGCGCGCGTACTGGTCGGCGTCGATCGCCACGATCCGCTCGCCGCGTTGGCTGGCTTGCCGCTCAGCCTGCCCACCGGCGAATACGCCCTGGCAGCTGAAAGCGTGCCGCTGGATGGCGAGCTTGCTGCACTTGGCTGGGCGCTGGGCTGCTATCAATACACGCGCTATCGCAAAGCGCGCCGCCCGGGATCACCCTTGGTGGTCAGCCCGGAAATACATGCAGCGTTGACGCCGCAGATCGAAGCCACCTACTTCGTGCGCGACCTGGTCAACACGCCAACCGAAGACCTGGGACCCAAGCAACTCAGCGATCAGATCAAGGCGCTGGGCAAGACCTACAAGGCCAAGGTACGCGAGTGGGTAGGCGATGAACTGCTGGAAGACAACTTTCCCACCATCCACATGGTGGGTCGCGCCAGTCACCGTCCGCCGCGTCTGGTGGAACTGACCTGGGGCAAGGCCACCGATCCGAACGTGGTGCTGGTCGGCAAGGGCGTATGCTTCGATACCGGCGGCCTGGATCTGAAACCTTCCGACGGCATGCGCTGGATGAAGAAGGACATGGGCGGCGCCGCGCACGCGATCGCGCTGGCCTGCCTGGTGATGGAAGCAAAACTGCCGGTGCGGCTTACCTTGTTGGTGCCTGCGGTGGAGAACGCCGTCTCCGGCGCAGCGATGCGCCCCGGCGATGTGGTGGTCACGCGTGGCGGGCATGCCGTGGAGATCGACAACACCGATGCCGAAGGCCGCCTGGTGCTGTGCGATGCATTGGCCTTCGCCGCCGAGCAGAAGCCGGAGCTGATCATCGACTACGCCACGCTCACCGGCGCGGCGCGCGTGGCGCTCGGCCCCGATATACCCGCGCTGTTCGCCAATGACGATGCGCTTGCCGAGGCGGCACTGGCATGCAGCCGGGCAGTCGCCGATCCCGTGTGGCGGCTGCCGTTGTGGCAGCCATATCGCAAGTTGCTGGACTCGTATATCGCCGACTTCGCCAACGCCGGCGCGTCGCGTCACGCCGGCGCGATTACCGCGGCGCTGTTCATGGAACGCTTTGTTCCGGAAGGCATGCCCTGGCTGCATCTGGATACGTATGCGTGGAACGACGGCGATCGTCCCGGCCGGCCGCGCGGCGGCGAGGCGATGGGCTTGCGCGCGATGTTCGCGTTGTTGAGCAAGCGCTACGGTTGAGTCGTAGAGCAGTTCCCTCCCCTGCTTGCAGAGGAGGGTAAGGGTGGGGTTGCACGAGCTTGCAGCGCAGTTGAAATTCATCGCGAGGTTGCTTCACCCCCCCAGCCCTCCCCTACTACACGTAGGGGAGGGAGCAATAGGCATGACTTCTGGCTTAGTCACAACGCCACCCGACCCTGCATGATGCGCGGATGTCCCTCCGCCGCTCATACCCCATGCGCCCACTGCGTCCTGCTTTGCTCGCCTTCAGCCTTGCCCTCGGCCTCGCCGGTTGCGCCAGTGTCCAGCATCATCAACCGCCACTTACCACGCTCACGGAAAATTCCGGCGGCGCCATGCCGGATGAGCAAAAGCGCGTGCATTTCGATCATGCAGAGCTGCACATTGCAGTCGATCCCTCGCAGCAGCGCATCGATGCCACGGCCACGCTGACATTCACCGCACGCGAGTCAACCAACGTATTGGTGCTGGACCTTGATCGCAACTTGCCGATCAGCGCCATCGAGGTGGATAGCAAATCACTGACATCCACCGCTTGGAGCAATTCGGAAGGACGCATGCGCATCCAATTGCCGCATGCGTTGAATGCGGGCGAACGCGTTTCTGCCACCGTGCACTACGGCGGCCAGCCGCACGTCGCCAAGCGTGCGCCGTGGGATGGCGGCTTCGTATGGAGCCACACCAAGGATGGCCAGCCATGGGTGGGCAGCGCGGTGGAAGGCGAAGGCTGCGACTTGTTCTGGCCGTGCATCGACCATCCACAGGGCAAGCCCGACCTGGTCGATCTGTACGTGACCGTGCCCAAGCCGCTGGTGGCGCCGGCCAACGGCGTGCTGATCGGCGTCAGCGAGGACGGCGACAAGCGCACCTATCATTGGCGCGCCAAGCATCCGACGACGTATGCGATTTCCATCAATGTCGGCCCGTATCAGGAGCTCACCAGCGAGTACCACAGCCGCTACGGCAACGTGATTCCGCTGCAGTATTGGTACCTGCCCGGCGAAGAAGAACAGGCGCGCAAACTGTTCGCCGAATTCCCGCGCATGCTGGCGTTCAACGAAGCGATGATCGGTCCCTACCCCTTCGGCGACGAAAAGATGGGCGTGGTGGAAACGCCGTATCTGGGCATGGAACACCAGACCATCAACGCCTACGGCAATCACTACGCGAAAGACGGCAGCGGCTTCGACTGGCTGCTGCAGCACGAGTTTGCGCACGAGTGGTTCGGCAACCAGATGACCAACGCCGACTGGGACGACATGTGGCTGCACGAAGCCTTCGCCAGCTACATGCAGCCGCTGTATAGCCAGTCGATCAATGGCGACATGGGTTACTACGCGTGGCTCAACAAGCTGCGCCTGACGCTGCGCGATCGTTTCCCCATCGTGTCGGGCAGCAGTAAAACCGAAGAGCAGGTGTACGACGACGAGCGCGGTCCGGGCCTGGATATCTACAACAAGGGCGCGTTGATGCTGCATTCGTTGCGCGCACTGATCGGCGATGAAAAGTTTTTTGAGTGCCTGCGCGTGCTGGTTTACGGCACGCCTGATCCCAAACCCGGCAACTTCGCGCCGCACTACGCGAGCGCGCACGATTTTGTTGAGATCGTGAACAAAGTGAGCGGGCGCGACCTTGGCTGGTTCTTCAACGTGTATCTGTATCAGGCGGCGCTGCCGGCACTGGACGAGCAGCGCCAGGGCCATACGTTGAGCTTGCGTTGGCGCACGCCGCATGACTTGCCGTTCCCCATGCCGGTGGAAGTGCAAGTGGACGGCAAGTTGCACGTACTGCCGATGACGCATGGCGAAGGCACGCTGGACGTGCCGGCCGATGCATTGGTGATCGTCGATCCGCATTCGAAGCTGCTGCGCGATCTGCCGCAGGTGACGGAGTTCCAGCAGTGGCAGAAGCAGCAGAAGGCGAAAGGCAAAGCGACAGCGGGCTAGTGCTGATCATTCCGGCGCAAGGTCCATTGTTGTCCGGAGAAAATGGATAGTGCGTATAAGCGCGTTCGCACATCGACTGTGATGTGCGAGGTTTACCAGTCAATACAACATTACCGATTCGTCACCCCGGCGAAAGCCGGGGTCCGGCGACTTTTGAGGATCTTTCAAGTCGCTGGTTTCCGGCTTTCGCCGGGATGACGACGTATCAAGCATCGCGGTGAATCGAGTCAAAATTTCCCGAACCGCAGTGAACGCGAGGCCGAAATGAGCTTGCCGGGTTGCCCTCGATTGCATTCGACGGGCCAAATCTGACGCTGCACCTTCGCCAGCATGAAACTGCGTTGGAACAGCCTTTCTTGACGCTTGGGGCAAAAAAAACGGCGCCGGGAGGGCGCCGTTTTTTTTACGGGTACATGATCGGCTCTATTTGCTGCTGGACGCAGCCGGTGCCGAGGTGCCCGGCTGGGTCATCGGCGTGGGCAAGGCATTCGATGCATTGGCGGCGGCAAGCGACGCGGTATCGCCTTGCTTGCCGCCATAGGGCAGCACTTCCGCGGCAAGCTTCGGATTAGCGTTGATCAGGCCGATCGCGTCGTACAGGACATGCGCGGTTTCCTGCAGCTGCGGGTCGGCCGCCTTCTTGGCTTCTTCCTGTTCCTTCAGTTCCGCCTTCAGGCTGCGCTCGTTCGGATTGAGGCCATCGTCGAGCTGGCTTTGGTCTTCGACTGCCGCCGCGGTGTTGCCGTCAATGGTCTTGTGGCGGGCACGGAATTCGGCCTGCAGCGCGTCCAGTTGCTTGCGCTCCGTTTCGCGTTGATCGTAGTTGAGCGAGATGCTGGTGCGATCGGCCAGCTTCTTGTACTGGGTCAGTTCGTCGAGCATCAGCTGCCACGAAGGCGACTTGGCAACGCGCGCATCGTGCAACTGCTGCAACTGCGGCAGGTAGGCCTTCATGTCAGCCACCGGCTTGTAGTCGGCCGGCGCGATCTGCGTCCACTGCAGTGCGTTGTCGTAGGTGGACTCGCCGAAATCCTTGTCGTCGTCGTTGCTCGGATATTGCAGATCCGGGGTGACGCCGCGCAGTTGGGTGGAGCCGCCGTTGATGCGGAAGAATTCCTGCACGGTCATCTTCAGCGCGCCGAAATTCGGCTTGGCATCGGGGTCGGCCGCGAAGCGATTGAGGTCGATCAGCGTCTGCACCGTGCCCTTGCCGAAGGTCTGCGTGCCGATGACCAGGCCGCGACCGTAATCCTGGATGGCCGCGGAGAAAATCTCCGACGCGGAGGCCGTGCCGCGATTGACCAGCACCGCCAGCGGGCCGCTCCAGCTCATGCCCGGATCGTCATCGCCCTGCACCTGCACCTGGCCGCGCGCATCACGCACCTGCACGACCGGGCCCTTGTCGATGAACAGGCCGGTGAGTTCGTTCGCCTCATAAAGCGAGCCGCCGCCGTTGTTGCGCAGGTCGATCACCACGCCCTGCACGCCTTCGGTTTTCAGTTCGCCAAGCAGCTTGGCGACGTCGCGGGTAGCGCTCTTGAAGTTTTTGTCGCCTTCGCTGCGCGCGCCGAAGTCGGAATAGAACATCGGCAGCTCGATCACGCCGATCTTGCGCGTGACGCCGGCATCGGTGACTTCGATGACCTTCTTCTTGGCGGCCTGCTCTTCGATGGTGACCTTCTTGCGCACCAGCGAGATCATTTCGTGCTTGCCGTCGGTGCCCTGGTCGGCGGGCACGATTTCCAGGCGCACGGTAGTGTCTTTCTTGCCGCGGATCAGGTTGACCACGTCATCGATGCGCCAGCCGACCACGTCCTGGATCGGGCCGCTTTCGCCCTGGCCCACGCCCATCACGTAGTCGCCCACGTGCAGCTTGGTGGATTTGATCGCCGGACCGCCGGGCACGAGTTCGCGGATGACGGTGTAGTCATCGCGCTGCTGCAGCACCGCGCCGATGCCTTCCAGCGAGAGCTTCATGGAGATGTCGAAGTTCTCGGCCGCGCGGGGGCCCATATAGTCGGTATGCGGATCGGTGGAATTGGCATACGCGGTCATGAAGGTCTGGAACGCGTCCTGGCCATCGAGCTGCTTCACGCGGTCGATGTAGTTGGCGTAGCGCTTGTCCAGCGTCTTGCGAATGTCATCGTCGCTCTTGCCGGCCAGCTTCAGGCGCAGCCAGTCGTTCATGGTGCGCTTGCGCCACAGGTCGTCGAGCTCGGCCTTGTCCTTGGGCCAGTCGGCCTTCTTGCGATCGATGGCGTAGCTGTCCTGGGTGCTGAAGTCGAAGCCCTGCTTCAACAGGCCGCGCGCGTAGGTCATGCGGTCGATCGCGCGCAGGATGTACTGGTTGAAGATGTCGAACGGGCCGGCGAGATCCTTGTTCCAGATCGCGTTGTCGAACTGGTCCTTGTACTTGGCGAACTTCGCCATGTCTTCCTGCGTGAAGAACACCTTCTCGCCATCGAGCAGCTTGAAGTACAGCTTGTAGATCTTCGCCGACATCGCATCGTCGAGCGGCTGCGCGTCGTAGTGGAAGCGCGTGAGCAGATGCGCCGAGATCAACGCCGCGTTGGCTTCATCGGCATCCGGCTGCAGCGGCAGCTCCGACACCTTGCGCGGTTTGCTGGCGCCCATGTCGGCCGCCGATTGCGCGAAGGCCGCCGTGGTCGTGACGCCGAGGGCGATCACCAAAGCAAGCAGGGGACGAAAGCGAAAGGTCATGGGTTTCTCTTCAGGCGTGCTCGGTGACGCCAGCCGCGTGAGCTTGCTGGTCGGCGTGATAGGAAGAACGGACAAGGGGGCCGGACGCGACGTGGTGAAAACCCATCGCTTCGCCTGCCATGCGCAGCGATTCGAATTCATCGGGCGTCCAGTAGCGCACCACCGGATGATGGTGCGGCGTGGGCTGCAGGTATTGGCCGATGGTGATCATGTCCACGTCGTGCGCGCGCAGGTCGTGCAGGGTCTCGATCACCTGTTCGTAGGTTTCGCCTAGGCCCAGCATGATGCCGGACTTGGTCGGCACATCCGGATGCTGCGCCTTGAAGCGCTTGAGCAGGTCCAGCGACCACTGGTAGTCAGCGCCCGGCCGCACTTCGCGATACAGATGCGGCACGGTTTCCAGATTGTGGTTGAACACATCCGGCGGGAAATCCTTCAGCACTTCCAGCGCGCGCTCCATGCGGCCCTTGCCGCGGAAATCCGGCGTGAGGATTTCGATGCGGGTGCTGGGACTGGTATGGCGCACGGCGCGGATGCAGGCGGCGAAATGTTCGGCGCCGCCGTCGCGCAAGTCGTCGCGGTCGACCGAGGTGATCACCACATACTTAAGACGCATGTCGCGGATGGTGTCGGCCAGGCGCGCCGGTTCCAGCGGGTCGGGCGCGGCCGGACGGCCATGCGCCACATCGCAGAACGAGCAGCGGCGCGTGCACATGTCGCCGAGGATCATGAAGGTCGCCGTGCCCTTGCTGAAACACTCGTGGATGTTCGGGCAGGATGCTTCTTCGCACACCGTCACCAGCGCGTTCTCGCGCAGCCGTGCTTTGAGTTGTTGCACGGCGTTGCCTTGCGGCAGGCGCACGCGAATCCAGCTCGGCTTGCGCAAGGTGGGTACGTTGGTTTCGAAGCCGGCGCGGTTGAGCGCGATCTTGTCGCCGCCGAGTTGCTTCTCGGCAGGTGCGCCACTGACGACGCTGATCGGGATGGTCTTGGGGGAAGCTGCGGTGTTATCGCTCATGAAATAGCTCAGACCGCCACGCGTGCGGGGAGTTCGGGGATCACGGGAGCGGCCGCTACAGCTTCGAAGCCGAACTGCCGGCAGAACTCGCCGACGAGTACATCTTCAACGTCCGACAGCCGCGACGGACCGCCCAAGTCTAGCACCTGCGTGACCGCCAGACCCTTGTAACCGCAAGGGTTGATGCGATGAAACGGTTCCAGGTTCATGTTCACGTTGAAGGCCAGCCCATGAAAGCTGCAGCCGCGGCGCACACGCAGGCCCAAGGCTGCCACCTTGGCATCGGCCACGTAGACCCCCGGCGCGCCTTCGCGGCGGACGGCTTCGATATTCCAATGCTCCAGCGTGTCGATGATGGCCTGCTCGATCCGATGCACCAGCTCGCGAACCCCCACGCCCACGCGGCGCAGGTCGATCAGCGGATAGGCCACGATCTGGCCGGGGCCGTGATAGGTGACCTGCCCGCCCCGGTCCACCGGCACCACCGGAATCTCACCCGGCGCCAGGACGTGTTCCAGCTTGCCGGCCTGACCGAGCGTGAAGACGGGATCGTGCTCCAGCACCCACAGTTCGTCCCTGGTATCGGCGGTGCGGTGGTCGGTGAAGGCGCTCATCGCCCGCCAGACCGGCTCGTAGGGCTGGCGGCCCAGGCGGCGGATGTTCAGGGGGAGGGACATGGATGCTGGGGCCTGCGCGGGAATGGGGCCAATCTGTGGCCGCGGGGAATGGCTTACAAGTGAGGGAAGTACTGCGCGCCTGCCCCTCCCCGGAGGGGAAAACGGCGTAGCGCGGCCTTACAGCGTATAGCGAATATCCGGATCCGCCCGCAGCACGCTGTGCGCCTGGTCGTACTGCTCGCGCGTATCGCAGCGGAAGCTCACGGTGACGGACAGGAAATTGCCCTCGCGCGAATGGCGGTGCTTCACCGTTTCATGCAGTACGTGCAGGCCGATGCCTTCGAGCAGTTGCGGTACGCGGGTTTTCAGATCCGCGCTGGCGTTGCCCATGGCGGTGATTTCGAACTCGCCGGGGAATTGAAACCCCTGGCCTTCCTGCTGCGCTTGGATGTCACTCAGTTCTTTCATGGAATGTCTCCATTCGGCTCGAATCCCCAGGTTGGGGGTGCTAACCACCCCAACCTGCGATTCGAGCGTTTCGCGGAATGCTCACTTCTTCCCGCTGCCGTGGAACCACAGCAGAATGCTGTCCCACAAGCGTTTGAAGAAGCCGCCCTGAGGCGCGTCGTTCATCGCCACCAACGGCACGTCCAGAATCGTCTGGCCGTCCTCGGTGATGTGCAGCGTGCCGACCTGCTGGCCCTTCTTGTAGGGCGCGATCAGCGTAGCGGGAACGTCCATCGCCGCTTTCAGCTTGTCGTAGTCGCCGGTTTTCACGGTGACGAGCACGTCCTGCTGCACGCCGAGCGGAAGCTGGTTTTCTTCGCCCTTCCACAGGCGCGGTGTCGCCAGCGGCTTGCCGACTTCGTAGAGCTTGTGCGTTTCGTAGAAGCGGAAGCCGTAGTTCAGCAGCGCGATGGCCGCATCGGCGCGCGCTTTCTCGTTGCTGGAGCCCATCACGATGGCGATCATGCGCGCATCGCCGCGCTTGGCCGAGGCCGCCAGGCAGAAGCCTGCCTCGGCGGTGTGGCCGGTCTTGATGCCGTCCACGCTGGGATCGCGCCACAGCAAGGTGTTGCGGTTGCCTTGCTTGATGCCGTTCCAGGTGAATTCCTTGATCGCGGAGATGGCGTAGTCGTCCGGATAGTCATGGATCAGCGCGCGCGAAAGAATTGCGATGTCGTGCGCGGTGGAATAGTGGTTGTCAGCCGGATAGCCGGAAGCGTTGACGAAATGCGAGTTCACCATGCCGAGCTGCTTGGCGTACGCGTTCATCAGGTTCGCGAAGGTTTCCTCGGAGCCGGCGGTATGCTCGGCCAGCGCGATGGCGGCATCGTTGCCGGACTGGATGATCATGCCGTACAGCAGATCCTTCAGCGGCACCTGGCTGTTGAGCTTGAGGAAGCTGGTGGAACCGTCGGTACCGGCACCGCCCGAGCGCCACGCGTGCTCGCTGATCGTCACCGGATCGGTCATGTGGATCTTGCCCGCGACCAGCTGCGCCGAGACCACGTAGTCGGTCATCACCTTGGTGATCGAGGCCGGTTCCACGCGTTGGTCGGGGTTCTTCGAGGCAAGCACCTGGCCGGTGGCGTAATCCATCAGCACCCACGCCTTGGCATCCACATCCGGCGGCGGCGGCACGGGTACCGGCACGGCGGCCGGTGTGGGCGGCGGATTCGGCACGGGTTTGGGCGGCGTCTGCTGTGCGATGGCGCTGACGCCGAATACCAGGGCGGCGGCAGCAAAAAGGTGCAAGGGGCGGCGGAACGGATTCATGGGCGGCTTTACATCCAATAATTGCTCGGCGCGCGTGGCGCCGGATTTCTAGGCAGAAAACGTCAGTCTACCGCGACCTGCGGCTGCGGCAGACCCATTTGTTCGATCTTGGAGCTCACCTGGTCGGCGCTATCCACGTCGGAAAGCGGCCCCACCCGTACACGATGCACGAGCCGGCCGCCAATCGTCGCATCAGACACCTGCACCGGCGCGAAATTCGCCACGCGCAGTTGCGCGGCGATGCGCTCGGCATTGGCCGGATCGGAGAATGCACCCACTTGCAGGTAAATACTGGGCGGATGTGCGGGCGTAACGGTGGCAAGTGGCGGCGGCGGCGCTTCCTGCGGCTGCGTCGGCGCCGACGGATCGATGCCCTGCACTTCCACCAGCCCGGTGCCCTTGGGCCAGATGCCGATCTTCACCGCCGCGGCGTAGGACAGGTCGATCACGCGGTCTTCGTGGAACGGGCCGCGATCGTTGATGCGCACGATCACGCTCTTGCCGTTCTGCAAGTTCGTCACCCGCGCGTAGCTCGGCAGCGGCAGCACCTTGCTGGCGGCGGTGAACTTGTACATGTCGTAATCCTCGAGGCTCGAGGTTTTGTAGCCATGGAACTTGCTGCCGTAGAACGAGGCGATGCCGCGTTCGTCGTAGCCGCGCGCCGAAGGCAACACGCTATAGGTGCGGCCCAGCACGGTGTACGGCGACTTGTTGCCGTAGAGCGAACGCGCTTCCACTTTCGGCACCGGCTCGGGCAGGTTGCTTACATCGGGTGGCGGGCCGTCCGGAATGCTGTCGCTGTTGCTGCGGTAGCGGCTGCTCTGCGGCCTGCTGGTGTCATCGCTCACACCGCCGGAACCGGAACTGTAGCGGCTGGAACCACTGCCGCCATGCGTGGACGCGTAAGACGGGCGGGCGCTGCGGTGGCCACCGCAACCGACCAGCATCAGCGTGATCGCAAGCGGCCATGACAGGCGCCAAAGCGTCTTCATCGCGTGGCATTCTCCTGGTCATTGACGCCTTCCACGATCGCTTGTGCGAGCTGATTCACCGCCATTGCATACATCACGCTGCGGTTGTAGGTGGTGATCACGCGGAAATTCTGGAACGTGAACCAATGCTCCGGCCCGTTCGCGCCTTGCAGGGTTTGCATGCTGCTCAGTGCGCCCGGGTCCAGATGCTGCAGCGGGCCGTAGCCCCAGGCTTCGAGTTGCTCGACCGTCCACTGCGGCGTGGCGTCCTTCACGGTCAACGGCTTTGCCGCAGCGTCCGGCTGCGCGCGCGCCGCGACCGGCCCGCCGGTTACCCAACCGTGCTTGGCAAAATAGTTGGCGACGCTGCCGATGATGTCGGGCATCGAGTTCTGCAAATCGATGCGGCCGTCGTGGTCTTCATCCACCGCAAAATCGCGGATGCTGCTGGGCATGAACTGGCCCCACCCTTGCGCGCCCGCATACGAGCCGGTGAGCGTATCGACCGGGCCGGCGAGATGCGAACCGGGCAGCTCCAGCAGCGTCTTGAGCTCGTTGCGGAAAAACGCAGCGCGCGGCGGGTAGTACAAGCCCAACGTCACCAGTGCATCGAGCACCTTGTATTTGCCGGTGTTGCGCCCGTAGAAGGTTTCCACGCCGATGATCGCCACAATGTACTGCGGCGCCACACCGTACTTCTTGGCGATGCTCTCCAGCAGCGCCTGGTGTTCGCGATAGAACGCAACGCCCGCGCTGATGCGTGTGGGAGTGAGGAAAATTTGGCGGTAGTCGCTCCACGGCTTCGCTTCGGCCGGGCGGCTGATCGCATCGAGAATGCTTTGCTGCCGCTGCGCACCGTTGAGCAACGCGTTCAACGCGGCCGGATCCTTGCCGGTATCCTTCGCCACTTCGTTGACCAGTTGTGCCTGGCCGGGATGATCGGCCCAAGCGGTGAGAGGTGCCGCAAAGCATAGTGCGGCGAGTGCGAAAATCGTTCGTCCCTTCATGGGGGCGAGGTTAACACGCATGCGTGCTTTTGCTCGCCGGAGCCGTGAGCGATTCATGTTGCGATTCGCTTCGAAAGCGGCGAGGAAATGTCAGTCATGCACTTTGCGATTGGCATGAATCGACATCAGCACACCAAACCCCACCAGCAGTGACACCGCCGAGGTGCCGCCATAACTGACCATCGGCATCGGCACGCCCACTACCGGCAACAGCCCGGCCACCATGCCGCCGTTGACGAACACGTAGACGAAGAAGCTCATGCCGATGGCGCCGGCGAGCAGGCGCGAATAGGTGTCCTTCGCCTCCATCGCGATCCACAGGCAGCGGCCGATGATGAAGGCGTACAGCACCAGGATCGCGCACACGCCGATCAGGCCGAATTCCTCGCAAAACACGGCGAAGATGAAGTCGGTGGTGTGTTCGGGCAGGAAATCCAGGCGCGATTGCGTGCCCTGCTCGAATCCTTTGCCGAACACGCCGCCGGAGCCCACCGCGATCTGCGACTGAATGATGTGCCAACCGTTGCCGAGCGGATCGGATTCCGGATTGAGCATGGTGAGGATGCGATCGCGCTGGTACTGATGCATGAAGTGCCAGGCGATCGGCACCATGCCGGCCGCGCCCGCCAGCAGCAGTCCGATGCGCCACCAGGCCATGCCGGAGAGGAACAGCGCAAAACCGCCGGCCGCTGCCACCAGCAAGGCGGTGCCCAGGTCCGGTTGCTTGGCGATCAAGCCGGCGGGAATGGCGATCATGCCGCCGACCACGATGATGTCCTTCCAGCTTGGCGGCAACTGGCGCGGGTGCAGATACCACGCCACCATCATCGGCATGGTCAGCTTCATCAGCTCCGATGGCTGGAAGCGCATGATGCCCAAGTTGAGCCAGCGATCCGCACCGCGGCCTTCGCCCAATACTGCCACCACCACCAGCAACATCACGCTGCCGGCGTAGAGCCACGGCGTCCAGTTGCGCAGCATCGAAGGTGGAATGCGCGACATCAGCAGGATCAACGCGCCGCCCAGCGCGAAACGCGCAGCCTGTCCGCCGACCAGCCCGAGATTGGCGTCGCCCGCGCTATACAGCGTCACCAGTCCCACGCCGCACAGGAGCATCAGCGCGAAGGCGAGCGGCAGGTCGATGCGCGGACGCGTCCACACGCGACGCAGGAAACGATGGAAACGGAAGCGCAGAGTGTCGATCGTCATTGCGCGTCGTCTCCTGCGGTGGAGCTGTCCGGCGCGGGTATGTCACCCTGCGGCGTGTCTTCCGGCACCGCCGGCGCCTGCACCGACGAGGCCGCCGCGATGCCCGATTCTTGCAGCGGATGGTTCGGCGGCACCGCGCCGCCTTGCGAGGCAAGCCATGCGTCGAGAATCTTGCGCGCGATCGGACCGGCGTCCTTGGCGCCCCAGGCACCCGCCTCCAGCACTACTGCCACGGCAATGCGCGGATTTTCAGCCGGTGTAAAGGCCTCGAACCAGGCGCGATGGCGCGCGGCGAGATAGGCCGTGTTCTTGTTCTCGTTGTACCCCTCGCCCACGCGCGAGAAGCGTTCGGCGGTACCGCTCTTGCCAGCGATGCGATACGGGAAACCGTCACCCAGTTTTGTGCCGAAGCCGGTCGAGGTCGGATCGTTGCTGTAAATCACCAACTGCATCCCCTCGTTCACCGCTTCCCAGTCCTTCATGTTCTTGATCAACGAAGGACCCGAGGGTGGATTCGCGAGCGGCACCGGCAACTTGCCGACATCCGCGCTCGACATCGCCACACGTGGCGCATACGGCACCCCGCGCCCGGCAAACGTTGCCAGCGCATGCGCCAGTTGCATGGCAGTCACGGACCAGTAACCCTGGCCAATACCGGTGATCACCGTCTCACCCGGATACCAGCTGCGTTCCTTGGGCGAATGTTTGGCCTTCCATTCGCGCGACGGCAGGACGCCGGAGACCTCGCCAGGAAGATCGACGCCGCTGGGATGCCCGAAGCCATAGCTCCCCATGAATTCGCTGACGCGATCGATGCCTAGATCCAACGCGAGCTTGTAGAAATACGTGTTGACCGAGGCGTAGATCGCCTTATAGAGATTCGTCGTGCCCACGCCGCCGCGCACATCGTCACGATATCCGCGCGACTGGCCCGGAATGTAGAACACACCGGTAGACAGCACCGAATCCTGCGGAGTGCGCACTCCGTACTCCAGGCCCGCCAAGGCCATGAAGGGCTTCACCGTCGAACCCGGTGGATACGCGGCCTTGAGCGCGCGATTGATCAGCGGCTTGTCGGGCGAGGTGATCAGCGATTTGTAGTCGGGTGAACTGATGCCGTTGACGAACAGATTCGGATCGAACGACGGCACGCTGACCATCGCCAGCACCTGGCCGTTGCGCGGATCGATCGCCACCGCCGCGCCGGGCCGGCCCTCGAACGCATCTTGCGCCGCCTGCTGCACGCGCGCATCGATGCTCAGGTAAAGATTTTTGCCCGGCGTCGGCGGATGCGTTTCCAGCACACGCTGCACGCGGCCATCGGCGTTGACTTCATCCAGTTCGTAGCCTGGCGTGCCGTGCAGCAAATCTTCGTACGAGCGCTCCAGGCCGATGCGCCCGATGTGCGTGGTGCCTTTGTAGCGATCTGGATCGAGATTGGCCAGGTCATCCGCGTCGATACGGCTGACGTAACCGACGACGTGCGCAAACAGCGGCCCCATCGTGTAATGGCGGGTGAGGTAAGGCACCACGTCCACCCCGGGGAAGCGCCAGCGATTCACGGCAAAGCGCGCGATGTCGTCCTCGGTCAGGCGCATCTTCAACGGCACGCTGTCGAAGCGGCGCGACTGCTTGAGCTGTTTGTGGAACGCGTCCAGGTCGTCCTGGTCGAGCGGGATCACCTTGCCCAGTTCGGCCAGCATGTCGTTCATGTGCTGCACCAGTTCCGGGCGCACTTCCAGGCGGAAGGCCGGCACGTTGTCGGCCAGCAGCACGCCATTGCGGTCGTAGATCAGCCCGCGCGCGGGCGGAATCGCACGCGGCTTCACGCTGTTGTTGACCGAGCGGGTGGCGAACTCGTCATGGTGCAGCACCTGCAGGAACACGTAGCGCCCAACCAGTGCGCACAGGCCGAGCAGGATCAACCCAAAGCCCGCCAGCGCGCGGCGCCGGAACAGCTCGCCTTCGCCGCGAGCGTCCTTGTAGCTGCGCAGGCGTTTTTTACCCGCCCTCATTGCAACCTCAATCGCATCCGCAAGTCGTCAAGCAGCAGGAACAGGAATGGCCATAGCGCCGCGCTGACGAACGGCGACGCCCACCACAACGCCGGCGGCGTGGATTCGCCGGCGAAAGCGCGCACCACCAGCAACAGGAAACGATCGTTGATCAACAACGCCAGCACCGCCAGCGTCTGCTGCCACATCGGGAAGAAACGCAGGCGCGAACGGAAGCGCAGCGCGATGAACGCCAGCACGCACAAGCGCAGCGCCTGCTCGCCCAGCAGCACGCCGGTAAGCACGTCCGCGCAGATGCCGAGGATAAAGGCGAGCCCCAGGGTGACGCGCTGATCGCCCGACTCCAGGGCCCAGTACAGCAACACCAGCGCAAGCCAGTACGGCTTGAACGCATCGAGCACGTGCGGCAGCGGCACCAGCATCAGCAGCAACGCCGCGAACAGCGTACCGACGAACCACCAGAAGGACAGGCGCTGGCGGCTCATGTCGATGGCGCTCCCGTGGTTTGCGCGGTCGCCGGCTTGGCGGACGGCCTGGAGGAACCCGGAACGACGGAGCGCGGCGCGGCCGTCGTGGACGCCGGCGCAGGCGCTTCGCTCGCCGGTGGGCCGGCCGGCTGCGCAGGTGGCGGCGGACCGGCCGATTCGGCCAGGTCGTGCAGCACCAGCACTTCGTCGGCGCGATCCAGATCGGCCGTGGGTTCAGCGCGCGCTTCCAGGAACATGCCGCTAGCGGCCGTTTCCACGTTACTGATCTCACCCACCGGGAAGCCTTGCGGGAAACGTCCGCCGAGGCCGGAGGTCAGCAGCTTGTCGCCCACATGCACATCGGCCGCCATCGGCACGTTCGGCAAGGTGAGCTGCTGGCCATTGCGCGAGCCGTAGGCAATGGTGCGCAGGCCGGTGCGCTGGACCAATACCGGTACGGCGTGATCCGGATCGGTCACCAGCATCACCATGGCGGAATTCGGCAGCACATCGATGATCTGGCCCACTACGCCGTGCGCGTCGATCACCGGTTGGCCGGCCTTGATACCGTCGCGTGCGCCGAGATTGATCATCATGCGATGCCGGTAGGCGCCCAAGTCCACGCCGATCACGCGTGCCAATTGCACATGCAGTTCCAGACTGTGCTGGGTATCGAGCAGTTCCTTCAGACGCTGGTTCTGCTCGGCCACCGCCGCCATGCGGTTGAGCTTGGCATTGGCCAGCAGCAGGTCTTCGCGCAGGCGCTGGTTCTGCTCGGTCAGCATGCGGCGATCGGCGAACGCGACACCCAGCGCGTGGAAGCCATCGGCCGGCAGGCTCGCCAGCCGATAAACCGGTTCAACCACGATCGCCGTGGCGTAGCGCAGGCGCCACAGCCAGCCGTTGCGATGGTCCAGCACCATCAACACCAGCGCCATGGCGAGGTAGAAGATCAGTCGCAGGGTGCCCGCAGCGGTACCGGCGAACAGGGGCGAGGATTCCTCGCGCGCTAGCGGCATACGACACGCTCACGCTCGCTCTCCCCGCCGGGGAGAGGGCCGGGGCGAGGGGTCAACCTTGCGAGACGCCAGCTACTGCAAGTGCGTGCTTTTTCTAATGCGCTTCGAATCGACATTGACGCAAGCCTTGGCCCCTCACCCTTCCCTCTCCCTGAAGGGGGAGAGGGAGCAATGAGTCCTCGCGGGCGAGGACAGTTATTCAGGTGCGAAGAAATCGCTGCCGTGCTGATCGATCAGCTCCAGCGCCTTGCCGCCACCGCGGGCCACGCAGGTGAGCGGATCGTCCGCCACCTGCACGTGCAGGCCGGTTTCCTCGGAGAGCAGGCGATCGAGGTCGCGCAGCAGCGCGCCGCCGCCGGTGAGCACGATGCCGCGCTCGGCCACGTCGGAGCACAGTTCCGGCGGGGTTTGTTCCAGCGCTGCCTTCACTGCCGCCACGATGCCGGCGAGCGGCTCGTGCAGCGCTTCGAGAATCTCGTTGGAGTTCACGGTGAACATGCGCGGCACACCTTCGGCCAGATTGCGGCCGGAGATTTCGATCTCCTTGACCTGGCTCTGCGGGAAGGCGCAGCCGATTTCCAGCTTGATGCGCTCGGCGGTGGATTCGCCGATCAGCGTGCCGTGGTTGCGGCGCACGTAGTTGATGATGGATTCGTCGAAGCGGTCGCCGCCCACGCGCACGGACTGCGAGTAGACGATACCGTTCAACGAGATCACCGCCACTTCGGACGTACCGCCGCCGATATCCAGCACCATCGAGCCGCGCGCCTCATGCACCGGAATGCCGGCGCCGATCGCGGCGGCCATCGGTTCTTCGATCAGGAACACGTCGCGGGCGCCGGCGCCTTCGGCCGATTCCTTGATCGCGCGGCGTTCGACCTGGGTGGAACCGCACGGCACGCACACCAGCACACGCGGGCTGGGGCGCAAGAAGCGCGAACGGTGTACTTGGCGGATGAAGTGCTGCAGCATCGCCTCGGTCATGGTGAAGTCGGCAATGACGCCGTCCTTCATCGGGCGCACGGTAGCGATGTTGCCGGGCGTGCGGCCCAGCATGCGCTTGGCCTCGCCACCCACGGCGGCGACGGTGCGAGGACCGCCCGGGCCGCGGTCCTGGCGAATCGCCACGACAGAAGGTTCGTTCAGGACGATTCCCTGACCGCGCACGTAGATAAGCGTATTGGCTGTGCCAAGGTCGATGGAAACATCGTTGGAAAACATCCCGCGAAACTTCTTGAACATGGGGTCGCCGCGCACCGTCTCTGGCTAAAAAGTAAGCGCGCCAGTCTAGTCAGCAAATATCTTGTCCGCAAGGACATTTACGTTAAAAAAGCGGTCATTTTGCGGGCAATGATGAAGAACGGGATGGAAGATCGAGCAACGAGGAACGGGCAGCAGGGAAGGTGGTGGTTGCGGCAACTCATCCGTCTCGCGTATTCGAGCGCTGCGAACAGGCGGCAAAGCGCAATGCCGCCGCTTGCGCCGGATGATCATTTTTCCCTGCCCTGTTCCCCGTTTCCCGCTCTGGCGCTACGATAATCCGTTTGCCGCCGTGGCCCAGCCACGCCCAGCCAACCCTATCCGGACCACCAGCCCATGTCTGCCGTCATCTGCGGATCGCTTGCCTACGACACCATCATGGTGTTCCAGGACCAGTTCAAGAACCACATCATTCCCGATCAGGTGCACATCCTGAACGTGTCGTTCCTGGTGCCGCGCATGCGCCGCGAATTCGGCGGCTGCGCCGGCAACATCGCCTATAACCTCAAGCTGCTGGGCGGCGATCCGCTGCCGGTGGCTGCCGTTGGCCAGGATTTCGGTCCCTATCGCGAGCACCTGGAACGCTGCGGCATCCGCCTCGATTGCATCCGCGTGTTCGAAGAGCAGTTCACGCCGCAGTGCTTCATCACCACCGACCTGGACAACAACCAGATCACCGCCTTCCATCCCGGCGCCATGTCCAGCGCGCATGCCAACCACGTGCGCAACATCCAGAACATCAGCATCGGCATCGTGGCCCCCGATGGCCGCGACGCCATGCTGCAGCACGTGGATGAGTTCGCCGCGCGCGGCGTGCCGTTCGTGTTCGATCCGGGCCAGGCCATGCCGTTGTTCAACGGCGAGGAATTCCGGTCGATGATCGAAAAATCCACCTACGTGATCGTCAACGATTACGAATCTCAGCTGCTGCAGCAACGCACCGGCTGGAGCGCCAGCGAGATCGCCTCGCGCGTGAAAGCCTATGTGGTGACGCTGGGGCCGCGCGGCTCGCTGATCCATACCGATGGCGTCACGCATGAGATTCCGCCTGCCCGCGAACGCCAGGTGGTGGACCCCACCGGTTGCGGCGACGCATATCGCGCCGGCCTCATCTTCGGCATCATGAAAGGCTGGGATTGGCCCACCATCGGCCGCATGTCCTCGCTGATGGGTGCGCTGAAGGTGGAACATCCTGGCACGCAGAATCAGCACTTCACGTACGACGAATTCGCGGCCGAGTTCAAGGACCAGTTCGGCTACGCGCTGGGCTGAGCGGACGAATCGCCATGTCGACGCTCGCCAACATCGTGGTCGCGATCATCGCGCTGATGCACGTGTGGTTCCTGATTCTGGAGATGGTGCTGTGGGACAAGCCCACAGGCCGGCGTGCGTTCGGCACCAGCGCCGAATACGCCGCGCAGACCAAGGTGCTGGCCGCCAACCAGGGCCTGTACAACGGTTTTCTCGCGGCGGGCCTGGCCTGGGGGCTGATGCTCGGCGGCGCGGAAGGCGCGCACGTGAAATTGTTTTTCCTGGCCTGCGTGCTGGTGGCCGGCGTATACGGCGGTCTGACCGCTACGCGCAAGGTGCTATGGATCCAGGGGCTTCCCGCCGCCATCGGCATCGCGCTGCTGCTGGCGAGTTGACCGTGGAAACGCACGCCAGGGAAGCGGTCGGCCCGCGGTTCGATCCCGCGCTGATGCTGCGTGCACGCGAGCTGAGCTGGCAGGCGGTGCAAGGCATCCGCGAGCGTATGCAGCCGGGCATCAGCGAGGACGAGGCGCGCCTGGAAGCGGCACAGGTGTTTGAACAGCTGGGCATGGAGCGGCTATGGCACCCGGTGATCATCCGGATCGGCCCAAACACCACCAGAACCTATCGCGAACCCTCCCTGCCGGGCGTGCGCCTGGCTGAAAACGACAGCTATTTCATCGACCTCGGCCTGGTATTCACGGGGCACGAGGGCGATGTCGGCGATACTTTCGTGGTTGGCCATGCGCCCGAACGGGAGGCTTGCGCACAGGCTGCACGTGATTTGTTCAAGGATGCCGCCGAGAAATGGCGCCATGAGGGCTGGAGCGGCCAAAAGCTTTATAATCATGTGTCCGAGCGTGCCGACGCGATGGGCTGGCGCTTCAACCATGCCATCAAGGGGCACCGGGTGAGCGACTTCCCGCACTCGGTGCACAAGGGCGGCGACCTGGGCGATCTCGACCACACCCCCGGCAAGGGCTTGTGGATACTTGAAATCCAGATCGCCCATCCGACCGAACCGTTCGGCGCCTTTTACGAAGATTTGCTTGCCGGGCCTGCGCCATGAACGCGCCTGACCGGCAACGAGGCATACACATTTGACACGTACGCTGCGGATCATGGACGACCCGCGATCTCTTGACTCTCCCCACGGGGAAAGCACCGATTCCTGATCGACAAACGACTTCTACTCTACGGAACCAAGACTGTGGCCCGCCAGAAACCTCTCCACCTCTATCGCAACATCGGCATCATCGCGCACATCGACGCCGGTAAGACCACCACCACTGAGCGCATCCTGTACTACACGGGCAAGAAGCATCAGATCATCGACGTGCACGACACGAAGGATGGCAAGGGGTCGACCACCACCGATTACCTGGAACAGGAAAAGAAGCGCGGCATCACCATTCAGTCGGCCGCCGTGTCGACCGAGTGGAAGGGTCACCAGATCAACGTGATCGACACCCCAGGGCACGTGGACTTCACCATCGAAGTGAACCGCAGCTTGCGCGTGCTCGACGGCGCCGTGGTGGTGTTCGACGGCGTGGCCGGCGTGGAACCGCAGACCGAAACCAACTGGCGCCTGGCCGACCAGTACAACGTGCCGCGCATGTGCTACGTCAACAAGATGGACCGCATCGGCGCCAACTTCAAGCACGCCGTGGACGGCATCAAGAACCGCCTGGGCGCCAACATCGTGCTCTGCCAGGTACCGCTGGGCAGCAGCGACGACTTCATCGGCATGGTCGACCTGATCGCCGGTGCGGGCTACATCTGGGACAGCAGCGACAAGGACAGCAAGTGGGAAACCATCCCGCTCGACCAGGTCGCCGATCATCCCAAGGTCAAGGCATTCACCACCACCGCCGACACGGAATGGGTGGCCCAGCTCGCCGAGCTGCGCGCGCATAGCATCGAAAGCGCGGTGGAAATGGACGACGACGCCATGCACGCCTACCTCGAGGGCGAGGAGCCGACGCTGGAAACGCTGAAGAAGTGCATCCGCAAGGGCTGCGTGGCCGGCAAGCTGGTGCCGGTGTTCTGCGGATCGTCCTATCGCAACAAGGGCGTGCAGCAGATGCTCGACGGCGTGATCGACTACATGCCGTACCCGGGCGAGAACGGCGGCATCTCGATGGTGGACGAGGACGGCAACATCATCGGCGAACAACAGGTGACCGATGACGCCCCGGTCCGCGCGCTGGCCTTCAAGGTGATCAACGACCAGTTCGGCACCCTCACCTTCACTCGCATCTACTCTGGCGTGATCAAGAAGGGCGACACGCTGCAGAACGTCACGCGCGGCAAGAAAGAGCGCATCGGCCGCATCGTGGAAGTGCAGGCCAACGCCACCAAGGAAATCGACGAAGTGCGCGCCGGTGACATCTGTGCGTTCGTTTCGCTGAAGGAAACCGAGACCGGCGACTCGCTCACCGATCCGCAGCATCCGGTGCTGCTGGAACGCATGCGCTTCCCCGACCCGGTGATCAGCGTGGCGGTGGAACCGAAGAGCCGCAACGACATCGACAAGCTCTCCACCGCGCTCTACAAGATGGTGAAGGCCGATCCGTCGCTGCGCATGGAAGTGGACCAGGAAACCGGCCAGACCGTGCTCAAGGGCATGGGCGAGCTGCACCTGGAAATCACCATCGACCGCATGCGCACCGAGCTGGGCGTGGAAGCGAACATGGGCAAGCCCAAGGTCAGCTTCCGCGAGGCCTTCGGCCAGACGGTGGAACACACCTACACGCACAAGAAGCAGTCCGGTGGTTCGGGCCAGTTCGCCGAAGTGAAGATGATCTTCGAACCGGGTGAACCCGGCAGCGGCGTGGTGTTCTCCGACGAAGTGGTCGGCGGCCGCGTACCGCGCGAATACATCCCGGCGGTGGAACACGCCATCACGGTGGAATCGCGCCAGGGCCAGGTGGCCGGCTACGAAGTGCTGGACTTCAAGGCACGCCTGGTCGACGGCAAGTACCACGACGTGGACTCCTCGGCACTCGCCTTCGAAATCGCCGGCCGCGCCTGCTTCCGCGAAGCGCAGAAGATGTCCAAGCCCAAGCTGCTCGAGCCGATCATGAAGCTCGAAGTGGTCACCGAAGCCGACTACCTCGGCGACGTGATCGGCGACATCAACCGTCGTCGCGGCTCGGTCAGCGAGCAGGGCCAGAAGGGCACCAACGCCTTCGTGCAGGGTTTCGTGCCGCTGGCGGAAATGTTCGGCTACATCAACTTCCTGCGCTCGGCCACCAGCGGCCGCGGCACCTTCACGATGATCTTCGATCATTACGAAGAAGTACCGGCGAGCATGGTTGCCAAGTTGATGGAGAAGGAAGCGAAGTAAGTCTTCGCCTCCATGTTGTAAAAACAGAAAAGCCCGGGGAGCGATCCCCGGGCTTTTTCATATATAGCCACTCAAGCTTCCCATGCCTGATGCACTACTGACAGGCGACAACCCCTGTGGTACTCCTTGGCGGTGCATTCCGCATCAGCCAATCCGAGGGGAAATATGCGACTTGCCACGACCGTCCTCGCAAGTTCCATGGCCTTGTTCATAGGTGCCGCTGCCCACGCCGCCGACCCCGCGGTCACCGCACAAATGCCGGCCACCATGGACATGCTGCGCCACGCCATTGCCCTGCATACCGCGCAAGGCCATGACCTGGTGCCGACACTGGCCAGCTATTTCGCCAAGCAACTGGAAGCCAACGGTTTCGCGGCCTCGGACATCGAGATCATTCCGGTCGAGCACACCGCCGCCATGGTCGTGCGCTATCGCGGCACCGGCGCAGGGAAACCCATTCTGCTTTCAGGCCACATGGATGTCGTCGAAGCCAAGCGCGAGGACTGGACGCGCGACCCGTTCACGCTGGTCGAGGAAAACGGCTATCTCTACGGCCGCGGCATCGCAGACATGAAGACCGGCGACGTGGTGATACTGCAGACACTGATCCGCCTGAAAAAAGAAGGCTTCAAGCCGAGCCACGACATCATCATGCTGCTTTCCGGCGACGAGGAAACCGGCATGCTATCCACGCGCGAGCTCGCCAAGCGCTATCACGACGCCGAGTATCTGCTCAATGCCGACGCCGGCGGCGGCACGCTCGACAGCGATGGCAAGCCGGTGGTCTATGAAATCCAGGCTGCGGAAAAAACCTATGCCGATTTCGAGATCACGCTGACATCGCCGGGTGGCCACTCCAGCGAGCCGACGCCCGACAATCCGATCTACCGGCTCTCGCATGATCTGGAGAAGCTCGCCGCCTATCAGTTTCCGGTGATGAACAACGCGATCACCCTCGCCTCGCTGCGCGCCAAGGGCGAACACACACCAGGATCGCTGGGCAAGGCCATGCTGGCGTTCGCGAACAACCCGAACGATGCCAAGGCGGCCGCCACCATCAGCACCGATCCGGCGTACGTCGGCCAGGTGCGCACCACTTGCGTGGCCACCCAGATCCACGGCGGCCATGCGCGCAACGCGTTGCCGCAATCGGTCACCGCCACCGTCAACTGCCGCATTTTCCCGGGCGTCTCGGTGGATACGATCAAGAACACGCTTACGCAAATCATCGCCGATCCCACCGCGAAGATCGCCTCGTTGCCGCCAACGCCGGTGGAAAGCCCAGCCTCACCGCTACGGCCTGATGTAGTGGCGGCAGTCACCGCGGCGGTGCATGCACGCTTCCCCGACGTGCCGATCGTTCCCGGCATGTCCAACGGCGCCACCGACAGCATGCACTTCCGCACACTGGGCATTCCCTGCTTCGGTGTGGATGGCGCATTCACCAAGGCCGACGACACTTTCGCACACGGGCTCAACGAGAAGCTTCCCGCCAGTGAAGTGCCGGCCGAGCTGGCTTTCTGGCATAAGTTGCTCATTACGTTAGCGAATTAACCGTTGCAGCTCTAATCGAACCTGAGCTCAAAGCCCGGTTTTTTGGCTTGACATATATGCATAATATATGCATATTGCAGCCATGGAGCTTGAGTTCGACCCTGCCAAGGCGGCAACAAATTTCAAAAAGCACGGCATCAGCTTTGCTCACGCGGAACAAGCGTTGCGTGATCCTTTCGCGATCACTATTGAGGATCCTCATGCAGCGGGCGAACAGCGATTCGTTTCCCTTGGCATGGACGCACTAGGACGTATCTTGGTGCTGGTGTACAGCCAGCGACGCGGGCGAGTGCGCTTGATTTCGGCCCGCAAAGCAAGCCCAGGAGAGGCGAATCAGTATTTTGCGTAAGCCAGGGAGACCCATCGGCAATCAACGGCGCCTCGCCATTCGGAGGCCAGGAAAGACTCATGAACAAGCCATACGATTTCAGCAAGGGTAAACGGGGGCCGGTCATCGCTTCTCCCGGGAAAACGCGCATCACAATCATGCTCGACAATGAGATCATCGAAGCGTTTCGTGCCCGCGCGGAAGCCAGTGGCATCGGTTATCAAACCGCCATCAACGAAGCCTTGCGCACCGCCATCAGCGCGGAGCCACCGCTTACAGCCGAAATGCTTCGGCAAATCCTGCGGCAGGAATTGCACACCACATGAGCCGCTGCCGGATGAGCAAGCGCAGCGAAGCCACCATACCCGTCACGCAACAAGCTCTACAAAAGCTGCTGCGTGACGGCATCGACCGCGGCGAACTTGCTGCGAAAAATCAGCACACATTCACGCACGAACAAGCGAGGGAGCGTTTGCATCGTTGGCAGAAGACAGCCAGTGCCAAACGCAGCGAGAGATAGCCAGCTCTACGGAGCGCTCTACCACGCCCAGCGCAGTCCCACGTTGCCCGCCACCGTGCGCTTTTGCTCGCCACCCAAGCTCGTCGAGTAGCTGACGGAAGCGTACACGCTGCCGCGCTGCGAGAATTTCGCGACGACACCGGCATCCATTTGCGCAGCGGTCTGGCGGCTCGGCGTGACGATGGACGTGCTGCCATCGAAGGTGGTGGTGCCGTCGCTGCCGATCGCACGCAACAGATTGAGGCGCAGGTATGGCTGCAAGGCGGTGCCTCCGCTTGTGTAACTACCGAACAAGCGCACGCCGAGTCGTCCGACGACCGTGTCACCGTTGCTGAAAGACACGTTGGAGACGCCGTCGTTGAAATCGTGCAGCGACAGCTGCTGCCAGATCACCTGCGCCTGCGGCTCCAGCGCCAAGCCATGCCCCAGCGCGAAGGGATAGCCGCCTTCGAACGAACCGATCACGGCATGGCCGTGCGTACGGACCGCCATGCCGTCGCGTGAGACCGGCTTGAGCGTGAGCGAACTGCCCATCAGCACCGCATCGGTGTACCAGCCGCCGGGCGCGATGTGTGACCAGTAGCCTCCAACGCTGTAGGCATCGACGGCAAGCTGGCCCACGCCCAGGTTTCGCACGCCTTCGGCGAAACCGCGTACGTTGCCGTCGGCGCGTGCAAAATCGGCGAACACGCCGTAGTGGTCACGATGGCCATGCTCGCTGGTGGCGGCATATAGATCATGGCCAATCTGCGCACCGCTCAATGAACCGCTGAAGCGTGGATTCACGTCGCCACCTTGCGACGACACGCTATGGCCGCCCCACACGCGTCCCCACGCTGCCGGCACGTTACCGTTTTCGGTAAGCAGCGATTGGTCCCCTTGGCGCAAATGGAAGTTATCCAGTTGCATGACGCCAAGCTGGCGTGCCACCGACGGTGCAGCCGCATACAGCGCCGCTTCGGGGCGATACAGCACCACCGAATGGACATCAGGTTCGGCAGGCGATGTCGTGCCGGTGCCAGAACCCGTCGGACTTGGTGTTGGTGTTGGTGTTGGTGTCGGTGTCGGTGTCGGTGTCGGGCTTGGAGTTGGAGCAGGTGTCGGCGCGGGAGTCGGAGCCGGCGTAGGTGTCAACGTGTTGCGCAGATACCAGTCTTCCGACGTGCCTGCGGTGACTCCGCCCCTCACCAGGTAGTACTCATACGCGCCGGCTTTCATCGTGCCACCCGACAGAGTGAATGCACTCGCGTCGGTGGTGGCTCCGTTCTCAGCCTGCACCACCAGGATGCCGTTCGAAGTGATCGTCGCGCCCTGCCCGCCGACGTTGGTGATCTTCAGCGTGGTCAAACCCGTGGCGGTACCGCCGTCCACCACCAGCTTGTCCGAAGCGGCATTGTCGCCGGCCAGAACGGTGTTCAACGCAAGGATGCCGTTGTTGCCGATGTAGCTGCTTACGGTCAGCGTATTACCCACCGTCTGTCCGCCACCGAGCTGCACCGTGCCTGCATTGGTCAATCGTCCATGCACGACGAAGCTGCCGTTCGCGTTGTTCACGAATGGCGCCATGGCATTGGCAACCGCCAGCGTGCCGTTGTTGCTGACGTCGCCGTTTATGCTGCCATAGCCGCCGAGCACGGCGCCGCTGGCCACGCTGGTCGGGCCACTGATCGAGGCGCCCGAGGTACTGGTATCGCCAACCACCAGCGTGCCTTCGCTTACCGTGGTGCCGCCGGCATACGTATTCGTGCCGTCGAGAGTCAACGTGCCCGAGCCAAGCTTGGTCAGCGCGCCGGAGCCGGTGATGTTTTGTGTGATCGTGGAATCGAAGCCTTGCGTATCGATGCTGCCACCACCGGCGTTCACGGCGATCGCGCGCGTGCTGGCCAGATTGAAGCCGCTATCGAATTGCAAGGTACCGCCGTCGAACGTCACGCTGCCGCTCACATCACCCAGCTCGTTGTCGGCAGACGCAGAAAGCACGCCTTGCTTGAGCACCGTGCCGCCAGCGTAGGTATTGCCGCCGGCTGCACTCGGCGCGAGCGTCAACGTGCCCGCGCCATTCTTCTCCACTATGCCACTGCCGCTGATCAAGCCGGTGTAAGTTCCATCGTTATCCTGCTGGAAGCGCACCAGGCCATTGTCCGTCACGGCCAATGGCATGCTCTGCGCGCTCGACTGCAGCGTGCCCGCAGCATCCACCTGCATGCTGCCGCTATAAGCCGCGTTATCGCCGGTCAACACCAGCGTGCCTTGCCGTACTTCGGTCGAGGTCACACCCATGCCGGTCAGCGAGTTGGCCACCGTCCAGGTACCGTCATCCTGTTTCTGCAATGTCTGGAAGTGCGTGATGGTGGGCAGCGTATCGCTGCCGCTACCGTTCAACGTGATGAGGTTATTGCCGGCACCACCGTCAATGGTGCCGCTGACGGACGAACCGTTGTAAAGATGCAAGGTATCGTCGCCACCGGCGAAGACGAGATTGCCCACCACCTTGCCGCGGTTGGTGAAATCCACCGACGCGTTGCCGGAAGACCCCAACACATTGCCATTGGCAACATCCGTCTCAATGACGCCGGTGGCGTTATTGACGACCGTGTTGGAGCCGGTCTTGGTCTGGAACCAGATCGCCGCAGCGTGGATGGCGCGGATCGTGCCGTTGTTGACGATGATATTGTCGGCGCCTTCCGGGTTGACCGCTTCGCCGTTGCCTTCCGTACCGGACGAGAGCACCGTTGCGCCCTGCTCCACTGTCAGCGTGCCATTGCTGCCGAAGTCGATCGTATTGGCGCCGGTGCCGTAAGTGCCTTTGTTGCTCACTGCGCCGTTCTGCACCAGCGCGCCGGATTGAATGACGATGCCTGCCTGATTATCCAGCGCAATGGCCGAGTCGTCCCCCACGATCACCTGCGCATTGTTTCCCACCGTGACCGATGCGCCGGACGTCGTATTTGGTCCAGAGCCGATTATCGTGGTCCATGGCGAGGGCGAATGGGTATCGCAGGTGGTGGCGTTGTTGACCGTGGTGCAGTTGGCATGCACCTGCGATGACAGCAGCGTCATGTACGCAAGCACGGCAAGGCAGGCCGCCGTGCGCCGTGGCCATGCATCGCCTGATACAGGCAAACGATTCGCGGGGCTGCGCGTGACGGAGCCGCCACAGGGCCGCGTGGGCTTGATTTTGCTATGCATGATATTTTGAGAAGTTCTTATGAATGGGAAAGAGCTGAAGGCGCGGCGCCGCACTCTACGCATGCCCAGCTCACGTCAAATCGGAAAATTCCTAAAACACGAAAACCAGTGGAAAATCGGCAAAAAACTTGTCATTAAAATGCGTCTTTTATTTATTCATGACATACGAAAATGAATAACGCATTTGCGCGCATGTCATTACGCATGGCCTTTCAATACATCGCAGTGTTTTAATCGTCGCAGTTCAAACCCGCGCAGCGCAGCCACATCGCGCCACGTAAACGCGATTGCATGGTTGGAAATAAAAATCACGCAGCACGCACTACGCCGATGTATCGGCGTGGATAACGTGAAGGGTTATGGGCACAGCTTTGAACGTGAGGATCGTAAGCCGCAGCGAACTATTCAGCCATGGGACAAGATGGCCCGATATCTGTCAGCGTGGGACAACGCGCGAACAACATAAATCTTCTTGTTGGAAAACGCGCAGGCCATCGCCGCGTATTTCGCATGTTGCAAAGATCACCCGAATGCAACCTTCCCCTCCGAAAGAGGTGCCGACAGGCGGGTGAGGGTTCGGGCAGCGCGATGCTCGTACGACCCCTCTTCCCGGAAGGAAAGGGGCTCAGGCAGCGACACAGCGGAGGCCACGGAAGCCGGCGCCGCCCCGAGAGGCCATCCACGCTACAATATCGGGTTCGCATGCCAGCCCATCCGCCCATGTCCACCCATCTGCAAGAAACCCAGCGCCGCCGCACCTTCGCCATCATCAGCCATCCCGACGCGGGCAAGACCACGCTGACGGAAAAGCTGCTGCTGTTCGGCGGCGCGATCCAGATGGCCGGTTCGGTGAAGGGCCGCAAGGCCGCGCGTCACGCCACCTCCGACTGGATGGCGCTGGAGAAGGAGCGCGGTATTTCGGTCACCTCCTCGGTGATGCAGTTCCCGTACGAAGGGAAGATCGTCAACCTGCTGGATACCCCCGGCCACGCGGACTTCTCCGAAGATACCTACCGCGTGCTGACCGCGGTGGACTCGGCACTGATGGTGATCGACTGCGCCAAGGGCGTGGAAGAGCGCACCATCAAGCTGATGGAGGTGTGCCGCCTGCGCGACACGCCGATCATGACCTTCATCAACAAACTCGACCGCGAGGGCCGCTCGCCGATCGACCTGCTGGACGAAGTCGAATCCGTACTCGGCATCGCCTGCGCGCCGCTGACCTGGCCGATCGGCATGGGCAAGCGCCTGAAGGGCGTGTACCACCTGCTGCTGGATGAAGTGCATGTGTTCGAGCAGGGCAAGAATTTCACGCGCCAGGATTCGACCATCTTCAAAGGCCTGGATGCACCGGGCCTGGAAGCGGCGATCGGCACCGAAGCGATGAAGGAACTGCGAGAGGAACTGGAACTCGTACAGGGCGCATCGCATCCCTTCGAACTGGACAAATACCTGGCCGGCAAGCTCACGCCGGTGTTTTTCGGCTCGGCCGTGAACAACTTCGGCGTGCAGTTGCTGCTGGATTTCTTCGTGGAGCACGCGCCCTCGCCGCGCTCGCGCGCCACGCTCGGCCGCGAAGTGAAGCCGGAGGAAGAAAAACTCACCGGCTTCGTGTTCAAGATCCAGGCCAATATGGACCCGGCGCACCGCGACCGCGTGGCCTTCATGCGCGTGTGTTCGGGCACCTATACCGCCGGCATGAAGATGGTGCAGACGCGCACCAACAAGGAAGTGCGCATCGCCAATGCGCTCACCTTCATGGCCAGCGATCGCGAGATCGTCGAAAGCGCCTATCCGGGCGACGTGATCGGTTTGCACAACCACGGCACCATCAGCATCGGCGATACCTTCAGCGAAGGCGAGGCGGTCAGCTTCACCGGCATCCCGAACTTTGCGCCCGAGCTGTTCCGCCGCGCGCGCCTGCGCGATCCGCTGAAAATGAAGGCACTGCAGAAGGGCCTGGCCCAGCTTTCCGAAGAAGGCGCCACGCAGTTCTTCCGTCCCTTGATGAGTAATGACCTGATCCTGGGCGCGGTCGGCGTGCTGCAGTTCGACGTGGTGGCCTATCGCCTGAAGGACGAATACGGCGTGGACGCCAGCTTCGAACCGGTCGGCGTGGTGACGGCGCGCTGGGTGCACTGTGACGACGCGAAAAAGCTGGAAGAGTTCCGCGAGAAGAACATGATGAACCTCGCCATCGATGCGGCCGGCGAGCTGGTTTATCTGGCGCCCTCGCGCGTGAACCTGCAGCTTACCCAGGAGCGCTCGCCCGCCGTGCGCTTCTCGGCCACTCGCGAGCACGCGGCGTCGGTCGACGTGTAAGGCACTGGCGACGGCTCGCCTTCACATCGTCATCACTTCGCCGGGCAGTACCGCCCGGCGAAGCATCTCGCTAATCTGAAGGCCAGGGGACCGCCTCCCGGCTCACCGGGTGCGGCATATCCAAAAGCCACCACAGCGGGATTTCGCATGGTCAGCTCCGACGTGACGCCGACGGCAAGGAAGTATGGCTGGTTGGCCAACCTGCCCATTCGCTACAAGATCATCCTCGCGATCGGCCTGCTGCTCGGCTTGTTCCTGCTAGACAGCCTGACCAACGTCATCTCCGAACAGCATCAGTCCCAATCGCGCGGCTGGGCGGATCACACCTATCAGGTACTGATCCAGATCGAGGAAATGCAACGCACCGCCGCAGCCAGTCAGATCGGCTTGCGCGGGTTCATGCTGATTCACGATCCCAAGGAGCTGGCACGCGCCCAGAGCAACAACATTCGTTTCATGGCGCAGCTCGCCGAACTGCGGCAACTGACGGCCGACAACGCGCTGCAGCAGTCACGCATCGATCACATCCAGACGCTGGCCCAGCAATGGAACCATGAAATGCAGGCCATGGTGATCGATCCGGCCGCCTCGCTCAAAGCCGGCGATCCACAGATAGCTACGCAAATTGCAGCCATCCAGGCCAACTACCTGGCTCATCGCACGGCGCACGTGGAAGATTACACGGCCGTACTGGACCAGATGAGCGAGACCGAGCGCCAGTTGCTCGCCATGCGCAACCAAAGCGTGGACCGTCTGCGGCAGGACACGTTCTACATCAACATCATCAGCGCCGTGATCGGATTCGCCATCGGCCTGATGGTGATCTCGCTCACCTCACGCATGGTGGCGCGGCCGATCCGGCGGCTGGGCGAATCGATGACGCGGCTGGCCAATCACGATCACACCATTCCGATCCGCGGCGTGGAGCGCAAGGACGAGATCGGCGAGATTTCGCGCGCGCTGCAAGTCTTCAAGCAGATGGTGATCGAATCGCACGCGCAGGCAAAACTGAAAAACGATGCCGCGGCGATTTCCGTCAGCCTGCAGGCGGCCACCAATCACCGCGAATTCGCCGAGCGACTGGTGAACCAGTTGGCACCGCAGATCCAGGCCGGCGTGGCGCTGTTCTATGGCTTCGATGAATCGCGCCAGCGCCTCGATCTGCTGGGCAGCTATGGCCTGCGCTTGCAGAACAGTCCGGATGCCTACATGCCGGGCGAGGGGTTGGTCGGCCAGGTCGCCGCCGCGCGCCAACCAATCGTGCTGGAGGACGTGCCGCACAATTATTTCCGCGTCGACTCCGGCAGCGGCCAATCACTGCCGCGCCACCTCACCATCCTGCCGCTGCTGGTGCGCAACCAACTGGTGGGCGTGCTGGAGTTCGCCGGCTTCACCGCACCCTCGCAGCATCATGAGCAGCTGCTGGAAGAGCTGCTGCCGCTGGCCGCACTCACGCTGGAAAACCTCAACCGCTCGGTGAATACGGAGCAGTTGCTTGAGCAGACACGCGAGCAGACCGACGAGCTGCGCGTCTCCGCCGTCACCATGCGCCAGCAGCAGGAAGCATTGCGCGCCGCCAACGATACGTTGCACGCCAAGACCATCGAGCTGGAGGAACAATCCCAGCGCCTGTTGGCTTCCGAAGAAGAGCTGCGCGTGCAGGCCGACGAGCTGCAGGCATCCAACGAAGAACTGCGGATGATGACCGACACGCTGCGCGAGCAGAAGCGGCAAGTGGAAGCCTTGCAGAAGGAAACCGAGCAGAAAGCGGTGGAACTGGCGCGTGCCAGCCAATACAAGAGCGAATTCCTCGCCAACATGTCGCACGAGCTGCGAACGCCGCTCAACAGCCTGCTGATCCTGTCGCGCAGCCTGGGCGACAACCGCGAAGGCAACCTGAGCAGCGAGCAGGTGGAATCGGCGCGCATCATCCATGACGCGGGATCGAGCCTGCTGCGCTTGATCAACGACATTCTCGATCTGTCCAAGATCGAAGCGGGCAAGATGGAATTGGCGCTCGTCGACTATCCGGTGCAGAACGTGGCGCGCAGCCTGCGCCGCAATTTCGACCACGTCGCGCGCGACAAACACCTCGAGTACGAAGTGGCGGTGGAAGAAGGCCTGCCGGAAAGCATCCATACCGATCCCACCCGACTGGAACAGATCGTCAACAATCTGCTCGCCAATGCCTTCAAGTTCACCACCAAGGGCGCCGTTCGTGTCCGCATTGGCCGGCCAACGAAGGATCTCTCCATTCCCGAACCGCTACGCCAGCAAGCGATGCTCGCGATCAGCGTGAAAGACAGCGGCATCGGCATTCCTGCCGACAAGCTGGAGCGCATCTTCAACGCATTCGAACAGGCCGACAACAGCACCAGCCGGCAATTTGGCGGCACCGGGCTGGGCCTGAGCATTTCGCGTCGACTGGCCGCACTGCTGGGCGGCGACATCTTGCTGCGCAGCGAAGTCGGACAAGGCAGCGAATTCGTGCTGCTGTTACCCGAACGCAGTACCGAAACCGCAGCGAACATCGCCGTACCCGCAGCGCCCGCCGCCGCCACGCTGCCGCGTCGCGCGCGCCGCGCCGCGCCGCCGACCGAAGGCATGAGCGACGACCGCGAGCGCATCGAGCCCGGCGACAGCGCGATTCTGATCGTGGAAGACGACCCGGCGTTCGCGCATATCCTCGCGGAAATGGTGCATCAAAAAGGTCACCGCATGCTGCATGCGCCCAACGGCGAAGCGGGCCTGGAACTGGCGCGCCGCTATCGACCGATCGGCATTCTGCTCGACGTGATGCTGCCGGGCATGGACGGCTGGACCGTTATCGAACGTCTCAAGGCCGATCCTTCCACCCGCCATATCCCGGTGCATTTCCTCACCGCCACCGACGACACAGGACGAGGACGCGAGTTGGGCGCGGTCGGTTTTCTCACCAAGCCGGTCACGCGCGAAGCGATCAACGAAGCATTCGAGCGCCTGCTGCATTTCGCCAAAGGCCGTACGCGCCATCTGCTGGTGGTGGACGACGACGCGCACGCACGCAGCGCCGTGCGCTCGCTGCTCAGCCAGGACGATGTGGCGATCGACGACGCCGGCTCTGCCGAGGAGGCCCTGCAGAAAATTGCCGCCACCGGCTACGACTGCATCGTGCTGGACCTGGGCCTGCCCGGCATGTCGGGCATGGACATGCTGGAAAAACTGGCCGCAGGCGGCAGCATTCCGCCAGTGGTGGTGTATTCGGGGCGCGAACTGAGCCGCGAGGAAAACCTGCGCATCCGCCAGTACACCGACAGCATCGTGATCAAGGGCGCGCGTTCGCCGGAACGGCTGATGGACGAAGTGAGCCTGTTCCTGCACAGCATTCGCGACACGCGGCAGGGCGCCGCTGCGCCTGCGGCCAGCGACGATGGTTTACGCGGACATCACGTGCTGCTGGTGGACGATGACATGCGCAACCTGTTCGCGCTTTCCAAGGTGCTGCGCGACTGGGGCATGCAGGTGAGCCTCGCGCAGGACGGACAGAAAGCCTTGCAGGTGCTTGCGGAAAATCCGCAGTTGGAGCTGGTGTTGATGGACATCATGATGCCGGGCATGGACGGTTACGACGCCACTCGCGCCATCCGCGCGCAGCCGAATTTGGCCAAGCTACCGATCATCGCGCTGACCGCCAAGGCCATGCGCGGCGATCGCGAACGCTGCCTGGAAGCGGGCGCCAACGATTACCTGTCCAAGCCGATCGACGTGGACAAGCTCGCTTCAATCATGCGCATGTGGCTGCGCGATTGATCCATGAGCAGCGTGAGCATGAGCGCACCGGAACTGGACAGCATCGAGCTGGAGCTGTTCGTGCAGGCGCTGCACAAGCGCCATGGCTACGATTTCAGCGGCTACGCGCCGGCGTCGCTGAAGCGGCGCGTGCGCCTGCTTGCCGACCAGTTGCATTGCAAGACCATCACTGGCCTGACCGAGCGCATGCTGCACGAACCGCAATTGCTGCCGAACGTGCTGGAAGGGCTCACGGTGCCCACCTCGGAAATGTTCCGCGATCCGGCGGCGTTTCGTGCGCTGCGCGAGCAAGTGTTTCCGCTGCTGGCCTCGTATCCGCACATCAATATCTGGCAAGCCGGCTGCGCGCATGGGCAGGAGGTGTACTCGCTGGCGATCCTGCTGGAAGAAGCAGGGCTTTACGACCGCACGCAAATTTTTGCCACCGATCTCAGCGACCGCGCTCTGCAGCGCGCCAGCGAAGGCATCTACCCGGGCAAGGACGCGCAGCAATGGTCGCGCAATTACCAGGCGGCGGGCGGCACGCATTCGCTGGCCGACTACTGCAGCGCGGGCTACAAGCTGATCAAGTTCCACCAACGCCTGCGTCGGCACGTGACCTTTGCCGTGCACAACCTCGCCATCGACAGCGTGTTTTGCGAAGCGCACCTGATTCTCTGCCGCAACGTGCTGATCTATTTTTCCGATGCCCTGCAAGATCGCGCGCTGACGCTGTTTCGCGACAGCCTGGTGCGCGGCGGCTTTCTCTGCCTTGGACTTCGGGAAAACCTCAATCCCGCGCCGCACGCGCAGGATTTTTCGCCGTTCGACGCCGCGTTGCGCATCTACCGGCTGGCCGGCCAAGCCGAAGGTGCGCACGCATGAGTGCGCTGGCGGCCATCGCGATCGGTTGTTCCGCCGGCGGCGTGGATGCGCTCAAGACGGTGCTCGGAGGCCTTGATGCAAGGCTTTCCCAAGCAATTCTGGTGTGCCTGCACAGCCGCTCCGATACCGTGGACATGCTGTGCAACGTGCTGGGCCGCGTGTCGCCGTTGCCGGTGACCGAAGCGGTCGAGCGACAGCAGGTACAGTCGGGCGTCGTGCACCTTGCGCCATCGGGCTACCATCTGCTTGTGGAAAGCGACCTGCATTTCGCCCTGTCCATCGATCCGCGCGTGAATCATGCGCGGCCATCCATCGATGTGCTGTTCCATTCCGCCGCCGAAGCATGGGGCGACGGACTGCTCGGCGTGGTGCTCACCGGCGCCAATGCCGATGGCGCCGCCGGATTGCGACGCATTCGTCAACTCGGCGGCCTCGCCGTAGTGCAATCTCCCGCGGACGCCGAAGCCACTGCCATGCCGCAAGCGGCGCTGGACATCGCCGGTGCGGATTACTGCGTGCCCCTTTCGGACATCGCCCCTCTGCTCAACCGACTCTGCATGGCATGACTACTCACGTTCCCAAAATCCTGGTCGTCGATGACACCCGCGCCAACCTGGTCGCGATGCGGCACCTGCTGGCCGACAGCGGCGCCGAACTGGTGGAAGCCAGCAGCGGCAACGAGGCGCTGTCCAAATGCCTGGATCAGCATTTCGCGCTGATCCTGCTCGACGTGAACATGCCCGACATGGACGGCTTCGAAGTGGCGCAATGGCTGAGCGATACCGAACAGTTGCGCGACACGCCGGTAATCTTCGTCACCGCAGCGTATGCCGATGATCTCAATCGCCTGAAGGGTTATCGTTCCGGCGCGGTCGACTACATCGCCAAGCCGATCAACGACGCCATCCTGCAATCGAAAGTGCGCGTGTTCCTGGAACTGCACAACGCACGCATGCAACTGCAGCAAGCGATGGAAGAGCTGTCCGATCGCAATCGGCAATTGCAGGCGGAAATCACCGAGCGCCAGCGCATCGAGGCCCAGGTGCGCCATCAGGCCACGCACGACATGCTGACCGGGCTGCCCAATCGCGTGCTGTTCCACGACCGCCTGCGCGCGGCGGTGCAATACAGCATGGTGCATGGCATTCCCTTCGCCCTCGCGCTGATCGACATCGACGGCTTCAAGAGCGTGAACGATACCTACGGCCATCCCGCCGGGGATGCGCTGCTGCAGGCGATTTCGTCGCGCCTGACGCAGCATGTGCGCGCCAATGACACCGCCGCGCGTCTGGGCGGCGACGAATTCGCCGTGATCTTCCGCGATGCCGGCGACGTTGCGCCGCTGCTGCAGCGCTGCCAGGAAATCTGCAACCTGCTGGCGCAACCCTATTCGCTGCAGGGTGAGCACGGTGCCTTTCTGGCGCACGTGAGCGCCAGCATCGGGGTCGCGGTGTGGAACGAACAGATCGACTCGGACGAAGCGCTGATCCAGGCCGCCGATCGGGCCATGTATCAAGTCAAGGATCACGGCAAGAACGGGTGTGCACTGGCGTCCACATGATTCGGCGCGCTGGCGAATGACCTGTGGCACTGCGTTCGCGCTGTGTCTAGGCTTAGCCTGAGGATCGCCGATCACCGGGGGAGTCGACATGTCATCCAGCATCGCTTTTCGCACACCGCAGGCCGCGCCGGCATGGCAGCGCTGGCTGGTCTATTCGCCGGTGGCGCGCATCGCCATCTTCGCCGCGCTGACATTCGGCATCGGCTACGCCGTGCACAACGTGCTGCTGACGCTGGGCTGGATGAGCAAGACGGCGACGCCGCTGCAGCATGCATCGGCCGTGCTGTCGATGGAGCTTTTGTCCAGCGTCATCGCTTACGTGATGCTGGTGTTGTTGGTCGAACGAAGAGCGTTGCGCGAATTGTCTGCGCGCACCATTCCCACCTATGGACTGGGCGGACTGGTCGCCGGCTTTCTGATTTTCAGCACGGTCGTAGGCCTGCTGTGGTTGTTCGGCAGCTATCACGTGCTCGGCGTGAACGAGCATGTGAATTGGTTGCCGGAAGTGCTGGTCGCAGGCGTCGGCGCAGGCATTGGCGAGGAGATCATCACGCGCGGCGTGCTGTTCCGCATCGTGGAGGAAGGTCTCGGCACGTGGTGGGCGCTGGCCATTTCGGCGGTGTTCTTTGGCGGCGCGCACATCTTCAATCCCAACGCCACGCTGTGGAGCTCGCTGGCCATCGCGATCGAGGCCGGCATCCTCCTCGCGCTGGTTTTTCATGTCACGCGCACGCTGTGGGCATGCGTCGGCCTGCATGCCGCATGGAACATCACCCAGGGCACCATTTATGGCATCCCCGTATCGGGCACCGGTGGAAAAGGCTTGCTGATGTCATCGCGCACGGGGCCGGATTGGCTTAGCGGCGGCGCATTCGGCGCAGAAGCGTCGGTGGTGGCGCTGGTCGTATGCAGCGCCGTTTCGGTGGTGCTGCTGGTGATTGCATGGCGACGCCAGAGCATCGTGCGACCGCGCTGGTCGCGTCGAGCTACGGTTTCTTGCGAGGCGACACCCACAGCGTGATGTGCGCGCGAAAGACCGGCGTTCCCGTCGGATCCGTCACCTCGACCTGCACCGGCCATTCACAACCCGCATTGACTTCTCCAAGCGGCACGACGGGCGTGGCGACGGCATGCATGCTGCCTTTGGCGCGCTGGAGGTACTCAACGCGCATGCCTTTGGGAATCCAGCGTGCATTTGGCGGCAGGGTTGCTTCGGCCATCACCCCCGCACTCAGTTCGGCCAGATTGCACAACGCAATGGCATGTACGCTGCCGATATGGTTGTGCACGCGCCGGCGATCGCGCATGCGCACTTCGCAGCGGCCGGATTCCAATGCGACGAAGTGTGGAGCGATGGTGGCGAAGTAAGGCGCGCGCAGGCAGATGGCGCGGGAAAACAGCCAGTGGCCGCCGGGCCAGCGGGTGATGCGTTGATACAAAGAAAGTAGCGATGCGTTCATTGCGTTCATGCCCCTGGATACCGGAAGCCGGCTCCCTCTCCCCGTCGGGGAGAGGGTTGGGGTGAGGGGCCATGGCTGGCCTCGAATTTCAGCAACACTGAAACACCTTGGCTTCGTCTTTCTTATGCTCAGTCAAATTTCCCGCGAAGCTGCCCCCTCACCCTAGCCCTCTCCCCGAAGGGGAGAGGAGATGGTGCAGGGAGTACTGCAATCACGCCGCATCCGCCAATTTCTTCAGATCCTTGCGCGTTATCGCCGAGCGCAATTCCGCCGGATCGAAATCATCCACCGAGATGAATTCGAACACGCCTTCGCGCACACGCTTGAGCAAGGCGGCTTCCGACGCGTCGATCACGCCGGCCTTCACCGCTTCGTCCAATTGCGCCAGGTAATCGTGCGAGGTGAACTGGCCAGCCTTCTGCGCCTTGCCGAACTTGCGCTCGACCGGCTCGGCCGCGATCACATCGGGCAACAGCTCGTTCATGCGCCCCACCGTGTTGTTGGGCGTGGGCGTGAGATACGTCCATTCCAGCAAGCGATCGCGCGCCTCGCCTGGTGCAGTGATGATCGCCGCGACACGGCGGCCCAGGCGGTCCGACGGCGGCACCTCGCGACGGCCGAACGGGAACACCAGCGCGCGCAGCAGCCACGACACCGGACGCACAGGAAAATTGCGGATCGCGCCATCCAGCGCCATCTGCGTGCGCCACATGCATTCGTGGAAGGCCCAGGCCAGCAGTGGACGATCCGCTTCCGGACGGCCGGTATCCTCATAGCGCTTGAGCATCGCGCTGGCGATATACAGATAGCTCAGCACATCGCCCAGGCGCGCGGAGAGCTTTTCCTTGAACTTCAGCTTGCCGCCCAGCACGCCCATGAACGTATCGGCGCACAACGCCAGCGCGGCGGAATAGCGATTGAGTTTGCGGTAGTAGCGGCGCACGTAGGCATCGCCCGCCGCGTCGCCGATGCGTGCGCCGGTCAGGCCCAGCACGAAGCTGCGCACCGCGTTGGAAATGCCGAAGCCAATGTGTCCGAACAAGGCACGATCGAACGCCTTCAGGCGCTCGCTGTAGTCGGCAATCGACAGCGCCTGCATTTCCTTCAGTACGTAAGGATGGCATCGGATCGCACCCTGGCCGAAGATCATCAGGCTGCGCGTCATGATGTTCGCGCCTTCCACCGTGATCGCGATCGGCACGCCTTGCCAGGCGCGGCCGGCGTAGTTCTTCGGCCCGAGTTGCACGGCCTTGCCGCCGTGCACGTCCATCGCATCGCCGGCCACCGCGCGGCCCCATTCGGTCGCGTGGTACTTGGCGATCGCCGAAGGGACCGCCGGCTTTTCGCCGCGATCCACCGCTGCCGCGGTCGCGCGCGACAACGCGGCCGTTGCATAAGTGAGCCCGCCGATGCGCGCCAGCGCTTCTTCCACACCTTCGAAACGCGCCACCGCCAGGCCGAACTGCTTGCGCATGCGCGCGTAAGCACCGGTCGCAGCCGTCGCCATGCGCACGCCGCCAGTGGCGTTGGAAGGCAGCGAGATGGCGCGGCCTACCGACAGACATTCCACCAGCATGCGCCAACCGTGGCCGGCCATGTGCGGGCCGCCGATCAACGTGGACAGCGGCGCGAAGATGTCCTTGCCACGCACCGGTCCATTCTGGAATGGAATATTCAGCGGGAAATGGCGACGTCCGATTTCCAGGCCCGGTGTGCTACGCGGCAGCAAGGCGAGCGTGATGCCGAGATCGTCCTTGTCACCAAGCAGATGTTCCGGATCGTACAAACGGAAGGCCAAGCCCACCACAGTGGCGATCGGCGCCAGCGTGATGTAGCGCTTGTCGAAATTCAGGCGCATGCCGATGGTTTCGACGCCATCGACCATCTGCTTGCAGACGATGCCGTAGTCCGGAATCGAGGTTGCATCCGAGCCCGCATACGGACCGGTAAGCGCGAAGCAGGGAATCTCTTCGCCCACGGCCAGGCGCGGCAGATAGAAATTTTTCTGCTCGTCACTGCCGTAATGCAGCAGCAGCTCTGCCGGGCCGAGCGAGTTGGGCACGGCAACGGTCGAGGCCACGGTGGCCGACATCGTGGCCAGCTTCTGCAGTACCGCCGAATGCGCCAGCGCTGAGAAGCCCAGGCCGCCGTACTGCTTGGGAATGATCATGCCGAAGAATTTGTGCTTCTTGACGAAGTCCCACACTTCCGGCGGCAGGTCAGCCAGCTCGTGCGTGATCTGCCAGTCGTCCAGCATGCCGCAGAGCTGTTCCACCGGGCCGTCGAGGAAGGCTTTTTCTTCCACGCTCAATTCCGGCTTGGGTTGCTTGAGCAGTTCGTGCCAATCCGGCTTGCCGGAAAAGAGTTCGCCTTCGAAGCCGACGGTGCCGGCTTCCAAAGCAGTCTGTTCGGTATCCGATAGCTTCGGCGTGACCTTCGCAAACACTTTCAGCAAAGGCGCACTGATTTGCTTGCGGCGGAAGCCCAGGTTCAGCAGCGGCAAGGCGATCGCCAGTTCGATCACCAGCAGGATCACCGTCGTGGCCGGCGCGTGCGCCAGCAGTCCCACGACCAGCGTGGTGACGGTCGTGGCGACCGCCCAGGTGCGCAGACTGCTGCGGTGGTAAGCGCAGGCGCCGGTCGCAATGAGCGCGGCCAACACGGTCAGTAGTACGGACATCTCAACACCTCATGGCAGATGGCTTCGCCGTATCACCGGCGGATTCCAGGCTTTCGATGAAGCCTGCAATGGCGGCCGTGAATGCGTCATTCGCATCCCCGGCCAACATATGGGTAGCGCCTGGCACCTCGGCATGTCGGGCATGCGGTACCAGCGCCAGGAATTCTTCGACCGTGCCGCGCGAAACGACGTCACTGCGTTCCCCCGAAAGCAGCAGCACCGGCACTTCGACATTTGCTGCCGCGGCGAACAGACGCGGCTGGTACCTCTCGCTTTCGCTGACCAGGCCGCCCGCCAGCAGCGCCGGATCCCAGTGCCAGCGCAGGCGACCGTCAGCGCCCTCGCGCAGCAAGGGCCGCAATTGCTGCTCGCTCTTGCGTTCGCGACGCTGCGGTAGATACGCCGCGATCTGCTCCGCTGCTTCGGTGTAACTGGCAAAACCATCCGGGTGTGCCTGCATGAACGCAAGAATGCGCTCGACGCCGGCCGTTTCCCAGCGCGGTGTGATATCGACCAGCACTAGCGCACGAAACGGCGCCGGACGTATTTCGCCGGCCGTCACCAAGCCCAGCAACCCACCCATCGATGCACCGACAAGGATCGGTGGCTCGGGCTGCGCATGGGCAAGCGCGAGCAGATCGTCGGCGAAGTGCTGCATGTGATAGTCGCCATCCGCCGCGCGATCGCTTTCACCATGACCCCGGCTGTCGAAGGTGACGCAGCGGCAACCGCGTGCAGCGAGCGTGGTCGCCGCGGCATTCCAGGCACCACGGGTCTGGCCGAAACCGTGCGCGAACAGCAGCGTCGGTGCGCCTTCCGCGTGACGAACGTCCACCGCCAGCGACAGGCCATCTGCCGTGGCGAATGCGGTTCGGTTGGCTCGATATTTGTCCATACGCACGAGTATGGGTTGCGCATCGCACCGGCGTCAACCCGCCCCGGAATCCGCCATTTCCGGCGATGCAGCGCGCCGGCCCGGCCACAGTTCGCGTCGCGCTTCAGCTACCATACGGGCATGAATGTCCGTCAGAAAACCGAACGCACGCGTCTTTCCGCTGAAGACTGGGAAGACGCCGCCCTCAACTTGATCGCCGAGCAAGGCGTGGGTGCGCTGGCCGTGGAAGCGCTGGCCCGTCAGCTTGGCGTAACCAAGGGCAGCTTCTACTGGCATTTCCGCACGCGCGAAGCGCTCTTGCAGGCGGCACTGGAACGCTGGGAGCAATTCGGCGAGCGCGAAATCATCAGCCAGATCGAAGCCATTGCCGATCCGCGCGAACGGCTGCCTGAGTTGTTCCGGCGCGTCGCGCACGAGTTGCAGGCGCATCGCGTCTACGCCGCCTTGCTCAAGGCGTTGGATCATCCGTTGGTGGTGCCGGTGATGGCGCGCGTCTCCAAGCGGCGCACGGAATTTCTTCACACGGCTTATACCGAAGCCGGCATGGAGCCCGATGCGGCTCTCAATCGCGCGCGGCTTACCTATGCCGCCTACGTCGGTTTCCTGCAGCTCAATTTCACGCTCGGCCTGCCAAGGTTGACGCACGAAGAGTTCGACGCTTACGTCGAACATACGATCGCCACGCTGATTCCTTAAGCGGGCGGGGAAACGTAAATCGAAACCCGGTCATCGCAAGCGCGGCCGCTGCTGCGCTTGCGATCAATCGTGCCTGGCTCTCGCTTTAGTCGTACTTATGCTGCACTCCACCTTGCAAGGCCAGTTCGCGTAACTTAGCGTCACAGCTCTCTTTTATGGGTATACCAAAGTGAGGGAAGCATGACGAGCAAGCTAGCGCCGCTCGAGCGATGGGTGAATAACGTAGCGGCCAAAACGCGTCCCGCCAATATCCACTGGTGCGATGGTTCGGACGCCGAATATCACGCGCTGGTGCAGCTGATGTTGCGCACCGGGGACTTGATCGAACTCAATCAGCAGACGCATCCGGGCTGCTATCTGCATCGCTCGCATCCATCCGATGTGGCGCGCGTGGAGCACCTCACCTTCGTATGCACCGAGCACGAAGAAGATGCCGGCCCGAACAATCACTGGATGGCACCCGCCGAAGCGCACTCGAAGATCGATGCGCTGTTCGAAGGCTGCATGGAAGGCCGCACCATGTACGTGATCCCCTATTGCATGGGGCCGATCGATTCGCCGCTCTCGCGGTGTGGCGTGGAAATCACCGACAGCCCTTACGTGGTCGCCAATATGCGCACGATGACGCGCATGGGCGCCGCGGCGCTTGCGCGCATCGAGCGCGAAGGCCACCTCGCAGACGATGCGTTCGTAAAGGGGCTGCATTCGATCGGCGAACTCGATCCCGAACGCCGCTTCATCATGCATTTCCCGGAAGAGCTGACGATCAAATCGTATGGCTCCGGTTACGGCGGCAATGCCTTGCTTGGCAAGAAATGCCATGCATTGCGCATCGCGAGCTTCCAGGCGCGGCGCGAAGGCTGGCTGGCCGAGCACATGCTGATTGTCGGCATCGAGAACCCGCAAGGCCAGACGCATTACATCGCCGCCGCCTTCCCTTCCGCCTGTGGCAAGACCAATCTGGCCATGCTGATTCCGCCGGAAGGCTATCGCCAGAACGGCTGGCGCGTGTGGACCATCGGCGACGATATTTGCTGGATGCGTCCTGGCGCAGATGGCCGTCTGTATGCGATCAATCCGGAAGCAGGCTTCTTCGGCGTGGCGCCAGGCACCAGCGCCAACAGTAACCCCAATGCACTGACCTCTATTTCGCACGACACGATCTTTACCAATGTCGCGCTCACTGCCGACAACCAACCGTGGTGGGAAGGCCTTCCCGGCACACCGGTGATCGATTGGCAAGGTCGCCCATACGACCCGGCCAACGGTCCGGCCGCGCATCCGAATTCGCGCTTCACCGTCAGCGCCAAGCAGTGCCCGACCTGGTCGCCCAAGGCCGAAGATGCGCAAGGCGTGCCGATCAGCGCCATCGTTTTCGGCGGACGTCGCCCGTCGCTGCTGCCGCTGGTGATGGAAGCGCGCGACTGGGCGCACGGTGTATTGATGGGCGCCGCGATGGGTTCGGAAACCACGGCTGCCGCCACGGGCGCGGTCGGCGTGTTGCGCCGCGACTCGATGGCCATGAAGCCGTTCTGCGGCTATCACTATGGCGACTACTTCACGCACTGGCTGTCGTTCGACAAACCGGGCGCCAAGCTGCCGAAAATCTTCCATGTGAACTGGTTCCGCAAAGGCAAGGACGGCAAGTTCCTGTGGCCGGGCTTCGGCGAAAACTTGCGCGTGCTGGAATGGATGATCGCCCGCGTGGAAGGCAAGGCGCGCGGCATCGAAACGCCCCTCGGCATCGTGCCGGCTGCCGGCGAACTCAAGCTGGACGGCATGGATCTGCCGCGCGAAACCGTGGCCGAGCTGCTCAACATCGACCACGCCGGTTGGCAGACGGAACTGCATGCCATCGGCGAATACCTCGACAGCTTCGGCCAGCGCCTGCCCGCCTCGCTGCGGAGGGAACAGCAGCGCATCGCCCAGGCCCTGCACGTGCCCCTCAAGGCGGCAAACGCCTGAACCATCGGGTTCCCCTCTCTCTTTCGGAGAGAGGGTTGAGGCAAGCGCCCCTTCGAGCGCTACCAGCCACATCTAAACCGATTGCGCCCCACGCGCATCCAAGCTGGCAAGATGATTGCCGCTTGCATCGCCACCGGAAGCGCCATGCCCCCTGCGCTCGCTGCGGGAAACAACGAGATGGATGACGTTCGCGCGGCCGCCGCAGGCGACCGTCAGGCGTTCCAACGCCTGTACCGGCAGCACGTGGGACGCGTGCATGGCGCGATGTTGCGTTTGTCCGGCTACGATCATGCGCGCGCCGAAGATCTTACGCAGGATGCGTTCGTGCGTGCCTGGCAGAAGCTGGACAGCTTTCGCGAACAAAGCGCGTTCGGCACCTGGCTTTACCGTCTGGCGGTGAATGTGGCACTCATGGACATCCGCGCCCGCGGTGCAGACCCGGTCGGTTATGTCGACGAGGAAAGCGTTCCCGAGCATGGCGAAACGCCGTTCTGCGCGGCCGAACGCGAAGAGCTCGAACGCGCCATTGGCAAACTGCCGCCACGGGCGCGCGCAGTGCTGGTATTGCACGACGTGGAAGGCTGGCGCCATGAGGAAATCGCCAGCGAACTGGAGATGGCGGTAGGCTCGTCCAAAGCGCAACTGCATCGTGCACGCGGCTTGTTGCGCAAAGCTCTTGGAGAAGTGCGATGAACGAATTCGAATGGCGGCGCCAGATGCGCGACTTGAACCGACCGGTGACGCCACGGAACGATCTGTGGGCGCGCATCGATGCGGGGCTCGACGACGCCGCATCGAGCAAGGTCACAGTGCCGGTGCCGGCTGCTCCTGTTCGGCATCGCGGCACATGGGCGCTGGCGGCAAGCATTGCGGCGGTCGTAGTGCTTGCCGGCGGCATCGTATGGCGCATGCATGTGATGCCGCATGGAGCGGCATCCGTCGCCACCAACCTCACGAACATGGAAAGCGTGCCCTGGAAGCCGAGCGACCCGCGCCTGGCCGGCGCGGCGCTCGAACTGGATGCCGCGCGCATGGAATTGCAACAGGCGATGCAGCAAGCTCCCGATTCACCCGCTCTGCAGCGCCTGCTGCAACGAACCCATGCGCAGCAGAACCAACTGCGTGACCTCGAGAAACAAGCCGGCTAAGGACAATAAAAATATGAAAACCGCCCGCTATCTGCCGCTACTGCTGTGCCTGCTGCCAGGAGGGCAGGCGTTTGCCGATACGCCGCTGGATTTGCACCACGCCGCTGCGCCCACTGCGCACATCACCATCAACAACGTCAAAGGCGCCGTCAATGTCGTCGCCTGGGATCGCAACGATGTGCATGTTGGCGGCCAGCTCGGCGATGGCGCCGCGCCGCTTGCCATCGAGGGCAGCGAAAACAACCTCACCATCAACGTGCAGGCCAAGGGGCACGAAGGCTGGTTCAACTGGAGCGGCGAAAACGCGATGGAACCCACCACGCTGGACGTCAACGTGCCGCGCAGCGCTTCGGTAAAGGTGAGCGTGGTGAGCGCGCCGCTGAGCATCGATGGCATCAAGGGTGGCGATATCGAAGTGAATTCGGTCAGCGGCCAGGTGCGCATCAATGCGCAGACGCCGGCACTCAACGTCGTCGCCGTAAGCGGCAATGTCGCGTTCTCCGGCCATGCGGAACAAGCGAAGCTGCAGACGGTGAGCGGCGATATCCTCACGCCGTCGCTAGGCAGGACGGTGGAGTTGCAGACGGTCTCCGGCCGTATTCAGTCCGGCGGCGGTCCCTGGCAACAGCTCAACCTGAGCACGGTATCGGGCGACGTGCAGCTCACCGGCAGCCTGGCCGACGGTGGCAGCATGAGCATCGATAGCATGAGCGGCAACGTGACATTGCAATTCCAGCATCCGCTCAGCGCCAACATCCATGCCAGCACCTTCAGCGGCAATCTGCATAGCGATTTCGGCACGCCCACGCGCCCCGAACATGGGCCGGGCAACACGCTCGACACCGTGGCCGGCAGCGGCAACGGCAAGATCCACATCGAAACGTTCAGCGGGGATCTGAAGATCAGGAAAGGCGATTGAAGACGCCGTAATTGAAAACGCCGCGGCCTTTCCCGCTACCAGAAACGCCAACGCCCCGACATGCGGGGCGTTTTTCATATGCGAGCCGGATTCAAAGATCCTGGTGATATTGCACGTACGGCGTACGCGACTGATCCGGTTCCGGCGGACCGGCCGGCGTGCTCACCGCATTACCGGACGACCACAAATTCTGCGCACCGAAGCTCAACGAACCCTGCCACGGCAGACGCCACGTCACGCCCAGGTCGATGCTGTTCCAGCGACGCTCGGCGTTGAGCATGCCCGGCACGGCGGTGCCCGGCTCAGGCTGCATGGTGCGGCCGACGATGCTGGTACTGACCGGACCGTGCTCGATACCGAAGCTCAGCGCTTTCTGATCCAGCGTGTTGAGCCCCAATTGATTGCCTGGCAGCAAGCGGATACGTCCCATGCTTGCGCCCAGCAGCACACCGCTGTTGCCGTTCAAGGCGAAGCGGCCACGCGCATTGACCTGCGTGCTGCTATCGAAATCCGAAAGACCGTTGACGCCAGGCGCCGCACCCGGCAATACGCGCGGCAGCGGCGTAGGACTGGGCGCTTGATCTTGCGCAACGCTCACGCCGACGCTGTAGCGGCCCGCGTTGTACGTGGCGCCCACTTCGCTACTGATGATGCGCGGCTGCGTCACCCATGAGCGCTGCGTGACACCCGCCTGCGCCGAAATGTTCGGTGTGACACCATATTGCACGGTGCTGGAATTGACCGTGCCGCCAGCAAGCGGATTCAACGACAGCGAGGCATTGTTCTGTACGTCCGCCGTGGAGCTGCTTTGCGACTGCACCAGCAGCGAGCCCTGTTCGGGTTGCGGCTGGCCGGTTTTCAGCGCCTGTTGTTGCTGCATCCACGCTGTGTTGTTGATCTGATCACCGGACAGCGTCTGTCCTGCCGCCATCAGCGGCACGCAGAGCAGCGACAGTGTCAGCAGCGATCGGCGCATTGCAAATTCGGACTCGTTCAACAGACCCGCTCGTACCGAGAACCGGTACGAACTCCCGGATTCAGTATACCTTACTTTACTTTTTACTAACACCCGGAAACACGCATTTTTCTGCGGCGCAGTCGGCCAAAACGGTTACACCACCAGCCGTTCGATGGCATGGGGGATGCATGGGGAAGACAACTTCTTCACTTCCCGATAAAGCCATGGACGCCAGCCACATGACGGTATCTTCACGATATATAGTCAACCGACGTACCGCGTGGACCCGCTCATAGGTCATGAGTTCAATGCCCGACAGCCGCAATTTCGCGTCAGCCCCCGGTGACATCCTGTCGGCGGAGCTACGTGAGACGCTGGAACGGCTGTTTCGGGCGATGGATGCGGACGACGTCTTGCGCCTGTGTGAGACGGCCCTGGCGCACCTGGGGCTGCGCGGAACGCTCCGCTGGCTTCCTGCGGACGAGGCTGCCGCGGAACCGGGCCGGGTGGACCTCGCCACCGATCCGCAGAGCCAGCGGATCCTGTCCATGCAAGCCGAAATACAAAACTCGCAGGGGAGCTCCGAACTGGCCTGGCTTGGCCGCATGGCTGGCATCCGCCTGCGCCAGCTCAGCGAAACCGGGCGTCTCTACGAATCGATCTCACGCCTGGCCATGGCAGAGCGCCTGCAACGCGCCTTGTATGCCATCGCCGAACTGGCCAGCACCACGCACAACCTGGCCGAGATGATGCAGTCGCTGCATTCCATTGTCGGCATGCTGATGTACGCGGAGAACTTCTACATCTTTCTGTACGACCCGGTCAGCGACAGCGTCCGCTTTCCGTACTACATGGATACGGTCGACCAGAAGCCGCCGGCGCCGGACGAAAGCTATCCGCTGCAGGACATGCGTTACAGCCTCACCTGGAACCTGCTGCAGAGCACGCAACCCATGATGGGTTCGGTGGAGGAGCTGGCGCGTCAGCTCGAAGGCCGCTTCACCTTGATCGGGCCGGCTTGCGAACATTGGCTGGGCGTACCGCTCATGCGCAACAACAAGGCCGTCGGCGGCATTGTGGTGCAGAGCTATCGGCCGGACACGCACTACACGCACCAGGACCGCGACCTGCTCAACTACGTGGCACAGCACATGCAGACCGCGCTGGAACGGCGCGAGGCGCACGCCGAACTGGAACGCCGGGTCGCCGATCGCACCGCTGCTCTGCGTGCCACCAATCGCGTGCTGCGCCAGCAGGTTCTGCAACGCCAGCGCGGGGAACGCCTGCAGTCGGCGCTGTTCCGCATCGCTGAGCTGGCCAGTGCGCCGGAGAGCCAGCAGAACTTCTACGCGGCGGTGCATCGCGTGGTCGGCGGCCTGCTCTACGCACGAAACTTCTACATCGCGTTGCTGGACGAAAGCGGGCAGAACATTACGTTCCCCTATTCGGTGGATGAGATCGACACCGAGCGCGTTTCACGCCCGATGGGCAACGGCGCGACCGAATACGTGCTCAAGCATGGCAAACCGCTGCTGGCCGACCGCCAGACGTTCGAGCGCCTGACCGCTGCGGGCGAGTACACGGAAACGGGCTCAAAGTCCGTGTGCTGGTTGGGCGTGCCGCTGGTATGGGACGACCATGTCAAAGGCGTGCTGGCCGTGCAAAGTTACTCACCCAAGCACATTTACGACACGCGCGACCAGGAACTGCTCACTTTCGTCAGCTACCACATCGCCAATGCGCTGCAGCGCAAGCAGACCAGCGAATCGTTGAAGCAGGCCTATGTGAACCTGGAGCGTCGCGTCACCGAACGCACCCGCGCGCTGGCCTTGGCCAACCGCGACCTGCGCGAACAGATCGCCGAACGCGAACGCGTCGAACGCCGGCTGATGTACGAAACCCTGCACGATTCACTGACCGGCCTGCCCAACCGCACGCTGCTGCTGCAACGGCTGGGACAAGCGCTGCAGGCGTATCACGCCAATCCGAACACCTTGTTCGCCGTGCTCTTCATCGATCTTGATCGCTTCAAGGTGATCAACGACTCCGTCGGCCATCTGATCGGCGATGACCTGCTGTTCCAGGCAGGCAGCCGCATTCGTGCCTGCCTGAAAACCCGCGACCTGGTCGCACGCCTGGGCGGCGATGAATTCGCAGTGCTGCTGGAAGGCATCAGCGAGGTCGGCAAGGCCAGGCTGGTGGCCGAGCGCATCATCGCCGAGTTGCACGTGCCGTTCCGCCTGGGCGTCAAAGAGATTTTTACGTCTGCCTCGATCGGCATCGCCCTCCCCGGCCCGCATTACCAACAACCGGAAGAGCTGCTGCGCGACGCCGATGCGGCGATGTATCGCGCCAAGGACGAAGGACGGCATCGCTCCGCCGTGTTCGACGATCGCCTGCGCCGCGAAGTGCTATCGCTGCTGGAAATGGAAGGCGACCTGCGCAGGGCGCTGAGTCGCAATGAATTCGTACCGTTCTACCAGCCGATCGTGGCGCTCGAAGACGGGCGCACGGTCGGTTACGAAGCACTGCTGCGCTGGCGCCATCCGGTGCGCGGCCTGCTATGTCCGGGTGATTTCCTCGCTGTCGCGGAAGAAAACGGCAGCGCGGAAAGCATCGACTGGCAGATCTTCGAGCAGGTCGCCTCGCAGGCCAGCATGCTGGCAGGTGCGGAGGGGTTCGTCAGCCTCAATGTGTCGGGAAGGCATTTTCGCCAACCCGATCTGGACGATCGGCTGCTCAATCTGCTGCGCACTTATCGCGTCAACCCGCGCTCCCTGCGCATCGAGGTGACTGAGCGCACGCTGCTGGAAAACCCCGCACAGGTGAAGCGCATGCTCGACAACTTGCGCCAGCATGGCGTGAGCATTGCGCTCGACGACTTCGGCACCGGCTATTCCTCGCTCAGCTATCTGCATCAATACCCGATCGAAACGCTGAAGATCGATCGCAGCTTCATCATCGAGCTGACCAAGGCCAACAGCCACAGCGTACCGGTGGTGCGTGCGATCCAGGTGCTGGCCGACTCGCTGCAGATGCAGGTGATCGCCGAAGGTATCGAAGACGATGCGCAGCGCCAGATGCTGCGGCATATCGGCTGCCGCTTCGGACAAGGTTTCCTGTTTGCGCAGGCACAACCGGTTGAGGTGTGGCTTGATGGGCGGGAAGCGTAATTCGTCCATCGTTCGGCGCGATGTCGTTTTGTCGATTAGAGAAGGGCCAGCTCGCCGTATCTACGCCATCCCCGTTCCGCAGGGGATGGAATGGTATTTCGCATAGCTGATGTTCCGCGTTAGTCAGGCTCGCTTTCAACGATCCCTGGAACTATTGCATCGTCGAACTAGCCGACGCTCCACCGCTCAACAGATGCTCCGCATCCACGCGATCGAACGTGTATTCGCGTGCGCAGAATTCGCAGGTGACTTCGATCGTGCCATTTTGCGAGGCCAAAGTCGCTTCGATCTCCTCGCGACCCAGCGAACGCAGCATCGCCTCCACGCGTTCGCGCGAGCAGCTGCAGCCGAAGGCCAGCGGGTGCGGCTTGAACAGGCGCACGACTTCTTCGTGGTAGAGGCGGTAAAGCACATCTTCCGGCGAGGTGCTCAATAGCTCGTCGCGACCCAGCGTGGCAGTGAGCTGCTCAACGCGCGGCCAGCCATCCTCGTCGTGCGCGGTATCGTGACCGCCCTCGCCCGGCAGTTTCTGCAGCATCAGGCCGACGGCGTTTTGTCCGTTCGCCGCCAACACGAAACGCGCCGGCAACTGCTCCGATTGCTGGAAATAATTCTCCAGCGCCGCCGCCAATTCCGGATGTCCCAGATCCACCAGGCCCTGATAACGCTGTCCGCGTTCGGCCTGGCCAATCGTGATGGCCATGATCGCTTGCGGCAGTTCGCTTAAGGAAAGCGGCTCGGGCAAGGTCTCGTTCCAGCGCGCCAGGCCACGCAGGCGGCCGGCGTCGGTGCATTCGGCGAACAGCAGCCGCAAGGCGCCCTTGCTTTTCAGCTCCACCGACAGCGCGCCGTCGAACTTGATGTTGCCGGTGAGCAGTGCGCTGGCAGCCAGCGTCTGGCCCAGCAGGTCCAGCAGCGGCCCCGGATATTCGGCGCGTCCGGCCACCTCGCGCCAGGCTGCGCCCAGCCGCACGATCACGCCCCGAACGCCGGCACGTTCCAGCAAGAAGCGATGGAGTACATCCTCGGCAAGCACGGTTTCCACGTTGAACTACCTCATCGATACGGCAAGACGCGAGAGATGGGGGCTCGCGCCGACAGGAACAATGGCAACGCGTGCGCGCCACTTATACTGCCGGGGCTTTTTCACGCTGATCGGTGCCATGCTGCATCTTCCACTTTTTCGCCGCCTGTTGCGTTACGCCGGTATCGTGGTCCTGTCATGGATCGCCCTGAGCTGGTTCGTGGTGCTGGTGTTGCGCTTCGTGCCGCCCTGGACGTCGGCCGTGATGATGGAACGCCGGCTGGATGCCCTGATCCACGGCGAAAAGGATTTCCAGTTGCGCCAGCGCTGGGTGCCCTGGTCGCGCATTTCGCCGTGGGTGCCGATCGCGATGGTCGCCGGCGAGGATCAGAAATTTCCGTTTCACCACGGTTTCGACTTCGATTCCATCGAAAACGCGATCGACGCCGCCGACGATGGCAAACGCCTGCGCGGCGCCAGCACCATCAGCCAGCAGACCGCCAAGAATCTGTTTCTCTGGAACGGGCGCAGCTTCGTGCGCAAGGGCCTGGAAGCGTATTTCACGGTGCTGCTGGAGCTGACCTGGCCCAAGCAGCGCATCCTCGAGGTGTACATGAACATCGCCCAGCTCGGCGACGGCGTCTACGGCGTGGGCGCAGCCAGCGAGGTATTCTTTCGTGCCTCGCCGGCGCAGCTCGGACCCGCGCAAGCCGCCCGGCTGGCGGCGGTGCTGCCCAATCCGGACCGCTTCCACGTCGATCGTCCTAGCGCCTACGTGCAGGAACGCGCACGCTGGATCGAGCAGCAGGTCAGCCAGCTTGGTGGACCGGCCTATCTGCAGAGCCGCTTGCCGCCACGCGATGTGCGTCCTGCTCGCCGGCGTTAACCAGCGAACACACGAATCTCCGTCCAGCACTTACACTTCGCGCATCTGCCCGCTTCATGGATCCTTCCGGCATGCCGCGTCTTACGGTTGTCGTTCCTGCCTATAACGAATCGGCCGTACTCGCCACTTTCCATGAGCGGCTGACTAAAGTGCTGGACCAGCTCCCGCTGACCTGTGACGTGCTCTACGTCGACGACGGTAGCCGCGACGATACCTGGGCGATCATGCAATCGCTGGCCGCCGTAGACCCGCGCGCGGGCGCGCTGAAGCTCTCGCGTAATTTCGGCAAGGAAGCAGCCTTGACGGCCGGACTCGATCACGTGGATGCGGATGCTGCCGTGGTGATCGACGCGGACCTGCAGGATCCGCCGGAACTGATCCCGCAACTTGTGGAGCAATGGCAAGCCGGCTACGACGTGGTGTATGCCACTCGTAGCGCGCGCGCCGGCGAAACCGGTTTCAAGCGTTTCACCGCCGCCGCGTTCTACCGCGCTATGGAGGTGATGTCGGAGGTGGCCGTGCCGCGCGATACCGGCGATTTCCGGCTGCTCTCGCGCCGCGCACTGGCGGCGCTCTCGCAACTGCGCGAGCGGCAGCGTTTCATGAAGGGTCTGTTCGCGTGGATCGGCTACCGCCAGACGGCCGTGACGTACCTGCGCGATCCACGCCTGGCCGGCAAAACTAAATGGAATTATTGGCGTCTGACCCAGCTTGCCATCGAAGGCATTACCTCGTTTTCCAGCGCGCCGCTGAAGCTCGCCACCTGGACCGGCCTGGCCGCTGCCGTGGCGGCGTTCCTGTTCGGCCTGAAGGTGTTGCTCAAGGCGCTGTTGAACGGCGACCCGGTGCCCGGCTATCCGAGCTTGATGGTAGTGATCCTGTTCCTGGGCGGCATCCAGTTGCTCGCCTTGGGCGTGATCGGTGAATACCTGGGCCGCAACTACAACGAGACCAAGCAGCGGCCGCTGTATTTCATCGAGGAAGAGCACCTGCCGGCCGCGCGAAAAATGGTTCACACCGGGGCAACACCGCAGCGCTAAACTGTCTCCACGCGGCCATGCCACGGCCGCCGGGGAGGTCTGGATGCGTCAGGTCAAGCATTTGCTGGACAGGAAAGGCAGCGACATCTTCGCCATTGCGCCGGAAGCACCGGTGCTGGAAGCGATCAAGCACATGGCCGAACGGAGCGTCGGTGCATTGCTGGTGATGCGCGGCGAGCAATTGGTCGGCATCGTTTCCGAACGCGACTACGCGCGCAAGATCATTTTGCAGGGTCGATCATCCGCACAGACGCCCGTGTCGGAAGTGATGAGCAGTCCGGTGCTCACCGTGACGCCCGATACGGACGTTTTCGACTGCATGCGCCTGTGTACCGACAGCCGCGTACGCCACCTGCCGGTGGTGGAAGGCCATCGCGTCATCGGCGTGATCTCGATCGGCGACCTCGTCAAGGAAGTGATCAGCGCGCAGGCCGAGCAGATCGAGCAGTTGCAGCGGTATATCACTTCCTAGTGAAGGAATTTGGTGCGGGAATCGTAAATCGTCAGTCGGGAATCGTGAGAGCAAGATTCGGCGCTTGCGGATGACTGCTCTCAACTATTTACGATTCCCGATTCACGATTCCCCGCTCTCAGGCGCCAGATCCGGCGAGGTAGCCGCTTTGCGCGCTATCCACGCAGCCAGTGACGACGCGCCCACGCCGATCAGCGCGATGCTGCCTACGCTCATGCCCAGCTTCACCAGGCTGCTGATGGTGCTGGTGATCACCACATCGCCGAAGCGCCACACGGCGGTATCCACGAAGTTCTTGCCCTTGTAGCGCGTTTCGCGCGGCACGCGCGTATACAACGCATCGCTGGCGGGCTTGGTCATGCCGTACATGAAGCCGCGGGTGCCCACCATCATCATCGCCAATAGCGGCACGCCGTAGCCCCATACGTTCCATTCGGCATGGCCGCCGAGCATCACCATCACCAGCAAGCCGAGATTGACCAGCTGCGGCAGCACCATCGCCCATACGACGCCGCGTCGTACCAACAACCAGCGCGTCACGGTCAATTGCAGCAGCGAGCCCAGCAGATTCGTAGCCAGATCCAGATGCGCATAGAACGCCGTACGCGCGCCGGCGGAAGCGAGATGCGCCTTGGCATAGTCGGACACCAGCGCATAAGCCAGCGTGCCCACACCGTCGCCCAGAAACATCAGGATGGCCATCCAGCGCAAAAACGGGCGCGACCACAACTCGCGCACACCAGCCCACAACGAACCGCCTATGGGTCGTTCGATGTTGGTGTTTTGCCCTCGCTGCGCAGATATCCGCAGCAGCAGCCACAGCGCAACGCCGAGCAGGGCGGCGGATACCGGCAACAGCGGCGCCACGCCAATCAAGACAACCAGCAGGCTGGTCACGGAGGGCCCGGCAATCGCACCTGCCATGCCGCCCAGCGCAATTAACGAAAATACTTCGCGCGCGCGACGGCTGTCGAAAACATCCGCCATCAGGCTCCAGAACAGCGACACCACGAACAGGTTGAACACGCTGCCCCAGATGAAGAACCCCACGCCCAGAGTGCGTGTGCCGATGCGATCCTGCGCCATGAATGCCGGAATGAACGCCAGCAGGCCCACGATGAAAAAGCTGTAACTCCAAACCAGAACACGCCGCCGCGGGAAGCGCGCCACCAACATGCCGAACAGCGGCGTCAGCGCGAGCATGGCCACGAACACAGCGGCGTAGAACAATGGCAATTGCGTCGAACCCACCGCACCGACCAGCTGATCGCGCACCGGGCGAATGATGTAGTAAGACGTCAACACGAAGAAGAAAGCGAGCGCCGAAAGCACCGGCATGGCGTCGTGACGCGAAGAATCGGAAGACGACAAACGCACCGGGGCGGGGTTCCAGCGGGAGGCGGGCGCAAGACTAGCATGCTGCGTTGCGGGAATCGGGAAGCACCAAGGTTGTGCGCTTCGCTCTCAACGATTTCCATCACACCGTTGTGACCCCTCCCGAAGTACAGGACAATCCAGCCCACACCCATGGACGACCCACCAGCCCATGACCGAGGCGTAGCGTCACGCCCGAAAGAAGCCGAGTCGCATGCAGTACCGTAAGCTTTCCTTGTTGATCGCCGCCTCGCTCGGCATCGCGGCAGCCGTGATACCCGCATCCGTCGTGCGCGCCGGTGCCACCGACGTGCATCCTGCTGCCGATATCCGCCAGCCTCGACGCGATGCTTCCGACGCGAGTGCGCCGGCCACGCTTCCACCGGAACGGGTAAAGGAAACGCTGGACGCGTATTCGCATTGGCTGGATGTGGTGGCGCAACGCAACGAAGTGGCCGGGCTGGCCACCGCCGTGGTGGTGAACAACAAGGTCGCGTTCGAACGCACCCTCGGTTACGCCGATGCCAACACGCAGGAACCGATCACACCTACGACCGTGTTCCGCCTCGCGTCACTGTCCAAGGCCTTCGCCACCGCGGTCACCGGCTTGCTGATCGATGAAGGCCGCTTCAGTTGGAACACCAAGCTGGCCGATGCACTGCCGTTCTTCCAGTTGAAGGATGCGCAGGCCTCCGGCGAAGTGACGGTGAGGGACATCCTCGGACAGCGGCTTGGGCTTCCGCACAACACCTACGATCAGATGCTGGAAGACAACGTTCCCTACGAGGAACTGGTGCGCAAGCTGGATGAAGTGACGCTCACCTGCAACGTTGGGGAATGCTACGGTTATCAGAACGTCGCCTTCAGTCTGATCGGCGATCTGATCTATGCCGAGACGGGCGACTTTTTCTATCACCAGGTCGACCGGCGCATCTTCTTTCCGCTGGGCATGACCACGGCCAGCTACGGCCGCGAGGCGCTGGAAAGCAGTAAGAGCTGGGCACGCCCGCATCGTCCGCACGGTGCGCACGCCTGGGAGTCGTTCGATCCCAAAGAAGCCTATTACCGCGTGGCGCCGGCCGCCGGCGTAAACGCAAGCCTGCGCGACATGGAGCAATGGCTGATCGCGCAAATGGGCGGACGCCCGGACGTACTTCCACCGACGCTTCTGGATGAGCTGCACGCGCCCGGCGTACCCACGCCTGGCGAAATGCACGCCACGCCATGGCGTCATGCGCGTGTGACCACCGCCAGCTACGCATTGGGCTGGCGCGTATTCACGTACGGCGGCGAAACCATGGTGTTCCACGCGGGCGCGGTCGAAGGCTATCGCACGATGATCGCGTTCTTCCCGAAGTACCGCATGGGCATGGTGACGATGTGGAATTCGCCGGGTGCGGTCGGCACGGATCTGATGCCGATGGTGTTCGACGCGATGCTCGGCCTGCCGCACGTCGATTGGGCGGGTGTGGAAAGCGATCCGCCTGCGAGCCGGCCGGCGCCGATCAAGGCGCGGCATAAATCGCATCGGCGCGGGGCTTGATCTAGGGCTTGTTTACGCTATTTGCGTGGCCCGCGCTGGCATCTGTTTGTGCGCCAGACAAGGAAGAGCGAAGGGGTGTACGTCGGTACACGACTGAGTGATGACGCAGGATGGCGGGCAAACAGACCAGCCCTTCGGGTTGCCGTTGTGTAGCCGCCATGCGGCAGCGCGCGGCTTGCCTTGGCGCCAGCCAAGCCTGCGCCACGCACTACCACCTGACGGCTACACAACGGCAACGCGGCTACGCAAATAGTGTAAACAGGCCCTAGCCGCGCTTCCTCCCTTGCACGCAAAGGAGGAAGCGCCCTGCAGTATTACTGCGGATTGTTGAGCTTGAACTCGATGCGCTTCTGCTGCTGCGAAGCAGTCGCGGTGCCTCCGCGCATGGCCGGCGAGAACTTGGCGCGGCGCAAGGCATCGATGGCGGCATTGTCGAACACGTGGCGCGGCTCGGCGCTTGTCACCTGGATGTTGCTGACGCTGCCGTCGGCATTGACGGTGTACTGCACGTCCACCCAGCCTTCCTGGTTGTTGCGAAGCGCCGTCGACGGATAGCGCGGACGGATGGTCGAGATTGGAATGGCATCGCGCGTTTCGCCACCGCCAGCCGACGCATTGGCTGCACTGGCCACCTCATTCCCGGCCGACGCCGACACCGGCTTCTTGGCTTCTTCCTGCTGCGACTTCTGCTGGGCTGCCAATGCAGCTTGCTGTTGCGCGGCCTTGTCCGCAGCGGCCTTGTCGGCGAGCGCCTTGTCTGCCGAAGCCTTGTCCGCAGCGGCCTTCTGCGCGGCCAGTTCGGCCTGGCGCTGCTGGTCGAGCTGCTTTTGCTGCTCCTGGTCGAGCGTCTTGCGCTGGGCATCCAGCTTGGAACGCAGGATGGTCAGCGTGTAGTTGGTGGGATCGACCTTCGCCAGCAGGTTGATCTCGCGGTCGGCTTCGTCGAACTGGCGCTGGTTGATCACCTGCTCCACGTTGCTGGCCGCGAACGGGAACGTTTCGCGCAAGGCGTCGGCCGCCACCTGATTGCCGGGCTGCTTCTGCAGCACCTTCAGGTAGAACTCGAACGCGTTATTGCCGGCCGGCGCGACGACACGCTGCTGGTTCATTGCGCTGCGCGCTTCGTTGAGCAGGTCGTTGATGCTCATCGCCTCCACATTCACCGGTGGCGCGGCGGCCTGCTGGGCGGCGCTGACAGGCGTGGACGGATGTCCGCCAGAGTCGGCGCTCAGCATGTCCTCATGAGGCTTGATGATGAGGAACCAGGCAACGACCGCCAAGCCGGCAACGACCGCAAGAATGGCAATGATGACGGGCTTGGTAGCCCCGCGCGCGCGCGCGCGCGCATGACGATTGTTTCGGGTATCCATGATTTTCGCTACTGCAGTGGCATTAGATACCCGCGCTTCCCCCCTGTTATCCAGGTGCGGCTCCCCAGCTCGCCGCGGCGCGGATGGACCAAAGGTATCGCGATTATGGCGGCTGGGCAAATGGGTGCCAGGAAGCCGAGAATCGGGAATCGTCAATCGAGAATGATTGAAGGCAGAATCCGGCGAACTTGCGGATGGCCGCTCCTGGCTATTTACCATTCCCGATTCGCGATTTACGCCCCCATAAATGAAGCGTCCCGGCACTAGGCCGGGACGAAACGCTTTCGAACTACCTCCCTGCGCTGGGCACCGCAGGGAGACAAATCGAGTGCAACGTCTAATTGTTGTGCTTACTTCTTTGCAGCTTTCGTGGCTTTCACAACTTTGGCAGCGGCAGCCTTCTTGGCGGTGCGCTTGCGCGTCGCCTTCTTGGCAACCTTCTTTGCGCCAACGCGCTTGGCGGTGGCCTTCTTCGCGCCTACGCGCTTGGCACCCGCCTTCTTGGCGGTTTTGCGCACGGTGCGCTTCTTGGCGGTGGCCTTCTTGGCGACCGGCCGCTTGGCAGCAGCTTTACGGGTGGTTTTCTTGGCGGCTTTCTTCGCCGATTTACGTGCAGTTTTCTTGGCAGTGGCCATAGTACGTCTTAGCTCCTCATCAGTTGGCAGTGGTTGCCCAGTAAAAGCGTGGAGGAACGCCTCAACCAGCAGATCGCTGTTCGTGGCGTGCCGCAAATTGTTGACCTGTCGGTACGTACGCAGATCCGACAGCAGTCGCAGTACATGCATGGGAATCGAAACAGTGATCTTTCTCACCGCCGCGGATTTTTCGCCGTGTTCTATGTAAGGCTGGACGAATTTCGATGCCACCATTGGTAACGTTCCCCGTTTATGGTGCGAAAGCTATTCCCGAACATTTCAACTGTCAATTGATTTTTGCCATGAAATCAATCCCTTCGCCCCGACAGCCGGTCGGCGGCAAGGTCGGAAGAACGGTGTTTCGATGACTTGATGCAATACGATCAGCCGTCCAAACGTCCACGGAATTCGCTTTACACGTTTTTAGAAAAAAGCCAAAAACAAGCTAAAAAATGTGATTTTTCTCATCGTCGCTGATACACGCACGATGTCGATGCAAGCCGCACTGCCACGCGCTCTGTCACGCCGTTCCGACGGCCCGAACGGGCGATTCGGAAGCATGAACGAATTTAGACCGGGAGGCGTCCGATCGGGTGTCGGAAGTGGCTCGAAGCACCCCGAACGCCCTCGATGCATGCCGACGCGTGCATGCGATGGATGGTCGCGTCGGCAGTCGGCGATGTTCCGCCATGCATTTTTTTCACGCAGCGCATGACATCGCGTCGCATTCTTCCGGCGGCCGGCGCGCACCGTACCGCCGACATGAGAACGGCCGCCTAGGCGGCCGTTTTCGAAACATGCCAAGCGAGCGTCAGTGGTCTTCGTTCTCGATCTGCTCGGCGTAGGCGTCGGCGTCGAGCAGCTCATCCAGTTCGCCGCGGTCGCTGGCCTTGACCACGAACAGCCAACCGTCGCCGTAGGCGTCTTCGTTGATGGTTTCGGGCTTGTCGGCAAGGTTTTCGTTGACCTCGACGATTTCGCCGGAAACCGGCGCGTAGATGTCGGAAGCGGCCTTGACCGATTCCACCGTCGCCACGCTGTTGCCTGCCTGCACCTGGGCGCCCACTTCGGGCAGTTCGACGTACACCAGGTCGCCGAGCGCTTCCTGCGCGTGGTCGGAAATACCCACGCGGATCAGCCCATTGTCTTCGACACGGGCCCACTCGTGGGACTTGAGGAATTTCAGATCGCCGGGAATCTCGCTCGCGCTCATGGTCGGGTCCAGTCGTTGTTTCGATCAGGGGTTGGAGGATGCAGATTCTAACTGCTGACGTTGCGGGAATGGGACATGCCCGCAACGCAAATCCTTAGATGCCTTCGCAGGCTTTACCGTCGCGCACGAACGGGAATTTCACCACGCGCACCGGCACTTCGCGGCCGCGGATATCGACCCGCACATTGTCCGTAACGCCCGCCGGCACGCGCGCGAACGCCACCGACTTGTTCAAGGTGGGAGCGAAGCTGCCGGAGAGAATTTCGCCTTCGCCTTGCGGCGTCAGCACTTTTTGCCCGTGGCGCAGCACACCTTTTTCATCCAGCACGAGGCCGACCATGGTGCGCGGCGCGCCCGCGGCTTTCTGTGCTTCCAGCGCCTTGCGGCCGATGAAGTCGCGGCCTTCGTCGAGCGTGATGGTCCAGGCCAAGGCGGCCTCCCACGGGGTGACGTTTTCGTCCATGTCCTGGCCGTAGAGGTTCATACCCGCCTCCAGGCGCAAGGTGTCGCGCGCACCCAGTCCGCATGCGGCGACGCCGGCCGCGGCCAGTTCTTTCCACAAGGCGACGGCCTGATCTTCCGGCACCATGATCTCGAAGCCGTCTTCGCCGGTGTAGCCGGTGCGCGCGATGAACAGCGGCATGCCATGCGGACCTTGCGCCGCGGCGGCAGCGAAGCGACCGAGCTTCTCGATGCGCGGGCGATCCACGTCGTGCAGCAGGCCGACTACCTTGGCGCGTGCATTGGGGCCTTGCACGGCGATCATCGCGAAATCCGGACGCTCCTTGACGGTGATGCCGAACGGCTTGGCCTGCCGTTCGATCCACGCCAGGTCTTTCTCGCGCGTGGCGGCGTTGACCACCAGGCGGAAGTGTTCGTCACCCAGCAGGTAAACGATCAGATCGTCGATCACCCCGCCCTGCTCATTGAGCATGCAGGTGTACAGCGCCTTGCCCTGTACCTTCAGCTTGTCGATGCTGTTAGCCAACAGGTGACGCAGGAATTCGCGCGCACGCGCGCCGTGCAAGTCGACGACGGTCATGTGCGAAACGTCGAACATGCCGGCGTCACGGCGCACGGCGTGGTGTTCTTCGATCTGTGAGCCGTAGTTGATCGGCATGTCCCAACCACCGAAGTCGACCATGCGCGCGCCGAGTTCGCGATGGAGGGCGTTGAGTACGGTCTTCTGGGTCATTGCGGGCCTGCAGGTGGGGACATGGGGATCACGCATTATGTCCAGCGGCCTGTGTCAATCCAAGCTGCAGGGCGTCATGGCGGGTGGATCAGGCGGAAGGTGAGATTGATGCGTGGTCCGACAACTGCGGCGCTGCGCGGCAAATCGTGCTGATAGTGATGTTGCGTGCCACCTGCCATGTGCAACAGGCTGCCATGCGCCAGCGTGAGGCCGACCGGCGGCGATGCGCGCATACCGCGCGATACGCGGCGGCGAAACCGAAAACGGCGTTCCGCACCCAGGCTCACCGAAGCGATGATCGGCTGCGCACCGAGTTCCGGTTCGTCATCGCTGTGCAAGCCCATGGCGTCGTCACCGTTGCGATACAGATTGGCGAGCACGCTGTTGAATCGCGCTTGGCACGCCTCTTCCACGCGTGCCCGCACCGACAGCAGCGACGGCGTCCATGGATGGGGCTCGAAGCGGCTGCGCGAATACATATAAGTAGCGCCGGGATCGCCGATCCAGCAACTCAGGCGTGGCGCGTCGACCTCGCGCCCGAACATGCGCAAGCGATGCCGTTCCCACGGAATTTCATCCTGCAGACGCTGGAGCAGCGCATCGGCTTCTTCGCGGACGAGCCAGCAAGGCTCGTAGCGCACATCCGCATCGGCAAGGGGCAGGCGTTCCCAGCGACTGCCGGCATGCTCAATCATCATCTCTGACATAGGTATACACCTGCGCCGGCGGCAGGTTGCGCCACACCATACCGGCGCGATGGCAGCGCAGGCGCAGTTGCCGCTGTACGTCCGGATGCATGGGACTGCGCCAGCCGTAGGTGTATTGCACAAACACGCCGCCGGGACGCAACACGGCGAGCGCCGCGGAGACGATGTCATGCTGCAACTGCGGCGGCATGGCGAGCAAACCGAGGCTGCTCAGAATGGCATCCGCACCCGCAGGCGCCAGCACGCCGGTGCGCCGGGCAAGCTCGTTGACGTGCCGCGCGTCGGCACACAGCACGTGCGCCTGCGGAAAGCGGCGGCGCAGCACGGCGTGCAACGTCTCGTTCATTTCCAGCACCAGCAGTTGCGCCATCGACACGCCGTGCTGCAGCAGCGCCTCGGTGATCACACCGGTGCCTGCGCCCAGCTCGATCACGCAATTGGCGCGCGCAGGCATGGCCGCCACCATCATGCGCGCCAACGGCCGGCCGGAGGGCAGCACCGATGCCATCTGCAACGGATGCTTGATCCACTCGCGGAAGAACGTGAGCTGTTGGGTATAGGCAGACATGGGCAAAACCTGGGGACTTTCCGCCACTTTACCGGGCGAGATGTAACAAAACGTTGTCGAAACCAACCATCAGGCGATCACCGGATACTCCGGCGCCGCATCGAGCGTGGCCGACCACACGGCCGCCAGCTCAAGCAGGCGCAGATCCGATCCACGCGCGCCGATCAATTGCATGCCGATCGGCAGACCGTTCGGCAGCGTGCCCATAGGAATGCTCACCGCCGGACACCCTGCCAAGTTGGCGAAGCTGGTGAGATCAGCTTGCGTGTCCGGCACGGGGCCATCCAGCGGAAACGCGCCTTGCGGCGTGGTGGGTGTGACCAGCACGTCGATCTGCGCGAAGAGGCGGCGCATTTTCAGCGTGGCGGCGTCGAGCACGCGATCCGCGGCAGCGTAGTCGGCGGCACTTTTGCGCGCGGCGTAGTCAAGCAGATGGCGAAACGGGGGCGAGACGGGATGTTCGGTATCCGCAAGCTGCGCAGCGAACGTGCCGAGCATCTCCGCTTCCATCAACAGGAAGCCGGCGCGGCGCGCGCGGGCGAAGTGCCAATCGTCGAAATCCACTTTGCGGCATTCGCCCAGTTCGCGATCGAGCTTGGCCAATGCCGCTTCGAACACGTCGGCCACATCCTGCTGCACACCGAGTGCAGAGAGATCCGGCAACATGCCGCAGCGCAGTTTGCCGGGCTCCCAATCCGGCGGCGACAAAGCCACGCGGCGGCGGCGCGAGCGCGGATCATCCGCGTCGTAACCGGCGAGCACCTGCAACAGCACGGTGAGATCATCCACGCCACGCGCGAGCAGGCCGACCGTATCCAGCCGCCGCGCCGCGGGCGTCATGCCGCGCGCGGAAATCTCACCTTGCGTGGGCTTGAGCGCGAACACGCCGCAATAGCTGGCGGGAATGCGCACGGAGCCCAGGCTATCGGAACCGATCGCCGCCACCGCCAGACCCGCCGCCACGGCCGCCGCCGCGCCGCCGGACGAACCACCCGCGGTGTGGCCGTGCCGATGCGGATGATGCGTGGCCCCGTAATGCGGATTGCGAGTAATGGCGCCGAGCGCGCCTTCATCCATATTGGTTTTGCCGATCAGCACGGCGCCCGATGCGCGCAGCCGCGCCACCACGTGCGAATCGTGCGTGGCCGGCACGCCTGGCCCCGGCAGGCCGGCGCGGGTGGGCCAACCGGCGATGTCGAAATTGTCCTTGAGCGCGATGGGAACACCATCCAGCCGGCCGATCACGCCATCACGCCGGCGCAGCTCGGCACTGCGCGCCTGTTCAAGCGTGAGCGGCGGGCTCAGGCCCACATAGGCGTTCAGCCCGGGATTGATGCGCTCGATGGCTTGCAGGTGCGCCTCGGCCAATCGGCCCGCCTGCACCCGGCCGGAGGCCAGCCAGTGCAGAAGCTGGCATAGCGTGGCGCGGCGCAGGTCGACATCGGCGATCGGCGGTAGGGAACTCATGCAGGCTCCTGTGTAGGTGAAACGCGATTATGTCCGACCATTGCGACTCACCCGCAAGCAGCCCCCGGTTTGCCGCGCAGTAGGCGAATCCGGAGAATACCCGTCCGAACCGCCACGGAAACCCTCCGTGCGGCTACTCTCTGCCACCCAGCTACGCCGGAGCCCAGCCCCCCATGACCGAACGCGAGACGATGGAATACGACGTAATCGTCGTCGGCGCGGGTCCAGCTGGACTCTCGTTCGCGATCCGCCTGAAGCAGCTCAAGCCGGACGTGACGGTGTGCGTGATCGAAAAAGCTTCCACCATCGGCGCGCACATCCTCTCCGGCGCGGTGATCGAACCGCAGCCGCTGGATGCCTTGCTGCCTGGCTGGCGTAACAACCCGCCGCCGATCTGCGTGCCCGCCACCGAAGACGAATTCTGGCTGCTGACCAAGACCGGCGGCCGCAAGCTGCCGGTGCCGGGCACGATGAACAATCACGGCAACTTCATCGTCTCCCTCGGCGCCATGTGCGCGTGGCTGGCGCCGCAGGCCGAAGCGCTCGGCGTGGATGTGTTCCCCGGCTTCGCCGCCGCCGACACCATCTATAACGAGGATGGCTCGGTCGCCGGCGTGCGCATCGGCGACATGGGCGTGGCGAAGGACGGCTCGCACAAGAGCGGCTACACGCAAGGCATCGACATCAAGGCCAAAGTCACCGTGCTGGCCGAAGGCGCGCGCGGCAGCCTCACCAAGCAGCTGATCAAGCGCTACAAGCTCGACCAGCACAGCGACCCGCAAGGCTATTCGATCGGCATCAAGGAACTGTGGCAGGTGCCGGCAGGACGCGTCATGCCCGGCAAGATCTTCCATAGCTTCGGCTGGCCAGCCGACAACCACACCTACGGCGGCGCCTTCCTCTACCACCTGGACAAGGACCGCATCGCGCTCGGCTACGTCAGCGGCCTCGATTACAGCGACCCCAACTACCAGCCATGGGAAGCCTTCCAGCAATGGAAGAACCATCCCATGATCAAGTCCGTACTGGAAGGCGGCAGCATTCTTTCCGCCGGCGCACGCGCCATCGTCACCGGCGGCTATCAGTCGCTGCCCAAGGTCGAACTGCCCGGCGCCCTGCTGATCGGCGACACCGCTGGCCTGCTCAACGTGCCCAAGATCAAAGGCACCCACCAGGCCATCAAGAGCGGCATGCTCGCCGCCGAACACCTTGCCGCAAACGAGCTGAAACCCGAAGGCTTCGATGCCAAGCTGCGCGGCTCGGACGTAGTGGCGGAACTGAAGAAGGTGCGCAACATCAAACCCGGCTTCAAGAAAGGCCTGTGGTTCGGCATGTTCAACGCCGCGTGGGAAACCGTCATCGGCGGCAAGTCCCCGTGGACGCTGAAGAACAAGCCCGACTGGAATGCGCTCGACAAACTCGGTCAGCACGAAGCACCCAAGCGCGACTACATCCAACGCGAGCTTCCCCCACGCGATCGCCTGGCCGGCGTCTACTTCGCCGCCACCGAACACGACGAGGATCAGCCCGTCCATCTGCACGTTTCCGATACGTCCATCTGCGTAACGAAATGCGCGCAGGAATACGGCAACCCGTGTACCCGTTTCTGTCCAGCAAACGTTTACGAAATCGTCGATGATGAAGCGGGCAAGCGGCTGCAAATCAATGCCGCGAACTGCGTGCACTGCAAGACGTGTGATATCAAAGACCCTTACGAAATCATCAACTGGGTTCCGCCTGAGGGTGGGTCCGGGCCGAATTATCAGAATCTGTGAACCTCGATCTGGCTTGGCGCTTTGCGCGCCTGCATCAACTCATACGCCGCATCTGGGGTAGCGTGGTCCTGCGCGGCTGGAAAGCCACGCTCAGGAGAGCAGTCGAGCAATTTCGCTCAGGGGAAGGCGGAGAGGCTCGGAACTTAGACTCGAGTGTTCCTGCAAGTGCGCGCGAGTGCCGGCATATGCTGGTGATCGACACCATGGCGCCCAACCCCGCACGCGACTCAGGTTCGCTGCGTTTATGCATGATGCTGCAACTTCTGCATCGGGACGGTTGGCACATCAGCTTGCTGCCAGACGATGGCCGAGTTACCTCCGGCGATGTGGCGAGATTGAGTGCATACGGCGTCCATGTTCATAGTGGAAACGTGATGGCTTGGCTGCGTGAGCATGGGACAACACTCGATGCGATCTTGCTTTGCCGCCTGGCCGTTGCTGCGCCTTACCTCAAGCCAAGTAGACGCTTGGCGCCTAAGGCCATGTGCATCTTCGACACCGTCGACCTGCATTTTGTGCGCGAGGAACGTGCGGCGGAAGTATCGGGCAGCCAGAGCATGCTCCGCCAATCGGCTGCCTCACGTCGCAGGGAACTGTCTTTGATACGCGACAGCGACGTAAGTTTCGTCGTCAGCGAAGTGGAACTGGCGTTGCTTCGGAAGGAAGTGCCCGACAGCCATGTGGAGCTGGTGAGCAACATCCACGAAATACATGGCCGGCGCGCGCCCTTTTCCCAAAGACGCGATTTGCTTTTCATTGGCGGCTTTGGGCATCCACCCAACGAAGACGCCGTACGCTGGTTTGTGGCGGACATATTGCCGATACTGCGCAGGCGTGATCCTTCCATGTGCCTGCATATCGCCGGTGATGTCACACCTGAAGCGAGAACAGCTCTATCTCGGCCCGGCGTCGAGATACACGGCCGCGTGGACGATCTGTCCGAACTGATGGACCGTTGCAAGGTTTCGGTCGCTCCGCTACGGTTCGGCGCGGGGGTCAAGGGTAAAGTGAACATGGCAATGAGCTACGGCCTGCCTGCCGTCGTCACCTCCATAGCTGCGGAAGGCATGCATCTATCCGATGGGCATGACACCCTGATCGCCGATACCGCGTTCGATTTTGCCGAAGCAGTCTGGCGTGCGTACTGCGACGAGCATCTATGGATGCAATTGTCCGATGGCGGCATCGCCAACGTGCAGCAGCATTTTTCGCCGGATGTTGCATTACGCACGTTGCGTAAAGTCCTGCCTGCAAATCAGGCAACTCGATGAAAAGCCTGCTCTACTTCGCCAAACAATTTCTGGCCAGGCGTCCTGGCTTGCGGCGCAAGATCGTCAACGCCATTTATCGCATCCCGGCGCTCGATATGCGACTGCGTGCAGTACTGGATCAACGCGACGACCTGGCCTGGCGACGCGTAGATCCCAATGACCTGCCTGAAGATGCACGGGAGGTCTACGAAACACTTCGCAACCGGATGAAGCGCCCATGAAGTTGCTGCTGGATCTTCAAGGAGCGCAGAGCCAGAGCAGGCATCGTGGTATCGGACGCTACACCCTGGCTCTCACGCGCGCCTTTCTTGACCGGGCCGCATCCGAGCACGATGTGCGCCTGCTGCTTAACGCCCGCTTCGGCGACCAGGTCGATGCACTGATCGCAACGCTGGGCGAGCATGCGCGGCCGACGCATCGCCTTGTGGTGGAAGTGCCTGAGGGGATTCGGGCTCAACCCAGAGGAAATGCCTGGCTGCGCCGAGCTTCGGCCCGCGCCATGCGTCGTGCCATAGAGAATGCGGGTGCCGATATCGCCTGGTACAGCAGCATCCTGGAAGGCTACAACGACGACGCCGTGCTGCCGGAAGCACCACCTGCCGGCATCGCCAGTGTAGCGACGTTGTATGACCTGATTCCTTTACATGATCAGGATGCATATCTGGGCCACCCACGCATACGCCAATGGTATGGGCAGAGCGTGGAAATGTTGAAGCAATGCGACATGCTGCTCGCCATTTCCGAATGGGTGCGCCAGGATGCTATCCAGCGCTTGCAGTTGCCCTCCGAGCGCGTCGTCAACATCGGCGCGGCAGTGGATGACTGGTTTACTCCTCCCGCTCTAGACCCAACCGCCAGTGCGGAGCTGCGTTCGCGTTACGGCATTACTCGCCCTTACGTGCTCTACAACGGCGGCTTCGACGCGCGCAAGAATGTGCCGGCGCTGATTCGCGCATTTGCCGCATTGCCTGAAGCACTCCGCGCGGCGCACCAACTCGTCATCGTTGGACGTGCCAGCCAAGAGGAAGCCGCCCAATTGGTTGCGGCAGCGCGCAAAGCGCGGTTGCCTGCAGAAAGCGTGGTCTATACCGGGTTCGTTTCGGATGAAGAACTGATCCGTCTCTATGCCGAATGCGCCTTGTTCGTGTTTCCTTCTCTACTGGAAGGTTTCGGTTTGCCGCCGCTCGAGGCCATGGCCTGCGGAGCTCCCGTCATCGCTAGCCATGCGGCCAGCCTGCCGGAAGTGGTAGACAAACGCGACGCGCTATTTGACCCGCAACGTGCCGACGACATCACGGCATGCATGTCCCAGGTGCTCGGTAACGCACACTACGCCGACGAACTGCGGAAATACGGGCGCGAACGGGCCGCAATGTTCAGCTGGAAAAGCGTCGCCAACCGCGCTCTGGACGCGCTGCAGGAACTCGCTCATCGACAGAGCCGCCGGCCCACCGTAGCGATCCATGACAACCCGCTTGCACGGGAAGAGCAACTGATCACCGATATTTCGCTCATGGATGGCAAGCCGAGCGATGAAGATCTCGCCAGCGTCGCCTGCATGGTGGTATCCACGCGTAAATCCGAGGCGATGCAACGTTGGCTGGTGGATGTAAGCAGCATCGCAGAAAAGGACATCCATACGGGCGTCCAGCGAGTCGTGCGCAATATTCTTATGCATTGGTTCACATCTCCGCCGGAAGGCGTGCAAATTGTTCCTATACGTTTCGCGCGCGGCCGTTACCGCCATGCGCGGCGTTATGCTTTCGAACTGTTTGACCGCACGGGCACCCCCTTGCCGGAAGACGCGATTGAAGCGATAAATGGCGATGTTTTCTTCGGCCTTGATTGGGTGGTCGATACCATTGATGCGGCAGAGCCCCAGTTGCGCGAATGGCATCGCCGTGGGGCGAGCCTCCAATTTCTCATTCACGACCTGCTGCCCGTTACGCTGCCGGACACGTTCCACCCTTATGCCCGTGACCGCTTCGACAATTGGCTTCGACGCATTTCGAGAATTGCCGATCGCCTGATCTGTGTCTCCCGCGCAACGAGGGACGAACTGCATGGTTGGCTGACCTCCAACCGGCTGACTTATCAGTTCGGGCGCTCCCCCGCACTGGCGCACTCGCCACCTGGTGTTGATACAACCGCCTCGCCTTCTCAGATCCGCACAGAGCTCGCCGCGGCGATGCAGCAACGACCGACGGTCTTGATGGTCGGCACCCTCGAGCCCCGCAAGGGACACGATCAAGCACTGCGGGCATGTGAACTGCTATGGCGCAGCGGAGTAGACATCAACCTCGTCATCGTCGGTCACTTCGGCTGGTTGATGGAATCTTTTGCGGCAAACCTCGCCAAGCATGAAGAACGCAAACGCCGTCTGTTCTGGATCGAGGACGCGGATGACGGCGAGCTGCATGCGATCTATCAAGCAAGCTCCGTGCTGCTGGCCGCCTCATGGGGCGAAGGGTATGGGCTTCCGCTGATCGAAGCCGCACGACATGGCCTGCCGGTGCTGGCGCGCGACCTGCCGGTATTCCGCGAAGTGATGCAGCAGAGGGCTACCTACTTCAAGGCATCCTCTGCGACCGAACTCGCTGATGCATTGCGCGATTGGCTCACCTCCCCGCGTCGGCCCGACGAACTTGCCAGCGCGACAAGCTGGCCCTCCTGGAAGCAAAGTGCGGAACGGCTGGCCAGCGTAATCGCGGAAAGCCCCTGACCATTCGCCACCGCATGGTTGATCAAATCCGGTTAGAATAGGCGTTTGCACACCATGTCCATACGTCCCACGGGACGTCGGTATAAGGAAACGCAGATGAAAATTCTGGTCGGCTACAAGCGCGTGGTGGACTATAACGTCCGCATCCAGGTCAAACCCGATGGCACCGGCGTGGTGACTGACGGAGTAAAGCTCTCCGCCAACCCTTTCGACGACATCGCCCTGGAAGAAGCGCTTCGCCTACGTGAAAAAGGCGTGGCCGAAGAAGTAGTGGTGGTCGGCATCGGCCCCGCCGATCTGACCGCCCATTTGCGCAATGGACTGGCGATGGGCGCCAACCGTGCCATCCACGTAGTAACGCAGGGCGCCGTACAGCCACTTACTGCGGCTCGCGTCTTTCTGAAGCTGGTGGAAAAGGAACAGCCAGGACTGGTCATCCTGGGCAAGCAAGCCATTGACGATGACGCCAATCAGACCGGCCAGATGCTGGCCGCATTATGGGACCGTCCGCAGGCCACCTTCGCCAGCAAGGTCGAGATTGTCGAAGGCAAGGCCACAGTAACGCGTGAAGTCGACGCCGGCCTGGAAGTCATCGAAGCCGATTTGCCCGCCGTGATCACCACCGACCTGCGCTTGAACGAGCCTCGCTTCATCAAGCTGCCGGACATCATGAAGGCCAAGTCCAAGCCGATCGATACCATCGAGTTCGCATCGTTGGGTGTGGATCCGCACGATCAGTTCAAGACAACCCACTACGCCGCGCCAGCCAAGCGCAGCAAGGGCGTGATGGTGAAGGACGCCGCCGAACTGGTGTCAGTTCTGAAACAAAAGGGGCTGCTCTAAGCAGCCGGCCAGCATTGAGGAGACATCCATGAGCAAGATCCTGGTTATCGCCGAACATCTGGACGGCAAGCTAAACCCCTCCACCGCACGCGCCGTGAGTGCTGCGTCGGCCGTCAAGCCCGAGGCCATCGACATATTGGTGCTGAGCGACAAGGCGGACACTCTCGCCGCGGAGGCCGCCAAGATCCAGGGCGTGAGCCGCGTGTTGACCGCCGAGCGTCCGGAAAATACCCATCCTCTTGCCGCCGTGCTGGCACCGCAGATCGCCAAGACAGCCGCCGGCTACAGCCACGTATTCGTTCCCTCCACCACGTTCGGCAAGGACGTCGCACCCCGCGTCGCCGCTCTGCTCGGCGTAGCACAGGTCAGCGATGTAATGAGCGTGGATGGCAGCCATACCTTCAAGCGACCGATCTACGCCGGCAACGCGATCATCACGGTGGAAGCCGACCCGGCGCACGCGGTCGTGGCGACCATCCGCACCGCCTCCTGGCCGGTAGCGGCAAACGGGGAGAACAGCGCACCGATTGAAGCACTGACCCTGGACGCAACGTTGCCGACGCACACACGCTTCGTCGAGCTCAAGCAGGGCAAGAGCGATCGCCCAGACCTACAGAGCGCAAACAAGGTGGTATCCGGCGGCCGCGGGGTGGGCTCGAAGGAAAACTTCGACATCGTCTACAAGTTTGCCGACAAGATCGGCGCTGCCGTTGGCGCCTCCCGCGCCGCGGTAGATGCCGGCTATGTGCCGAACGAGCTGCAGGTTGGCCAGACCGGCAAGATCATCGCGCCGGAACTCTACATCGCTATCGGCATTTCCGGCGCCATCCAGCATCTGACTGGCATCAAGGACGCCGGCACCATCGTGGCGATTAACAAGGACGGCGAGGCGCCTATTTTTGAGATCGCGGACATCGGCCTCGTCGGCGATTTGTTCAAGCTGATACCGGAGCTTGAGCAGGCAATCGGCTGAATCCCAATTGCTCTGCAAAACCAAAAAAAGCGGCACGCTTGTGCCGCTTTTTTATATCCGGATGATGGCGCCCACCGCGTCGACGACACGGTTTACATCACCATCGGACATAGCCGGCGAGAGGGGCAAGCTGACGGTTTCGCGTCCAATCCGCATGGCATGCGGCCATCGCTCCGGCGTCCATCCAAAACGCTGCTGGTAGTAAGGATGCTCCGGAATGGACAGGTAATGCACCCCGGTGCCGATCCGCATGACATTCATGCGATCCAGGAATTCGTCGCGCGTCACGCCAGCACGCTCTCCATCAATCAGCACGGTATAAAGATGCCGGCCATGGCGGGTTTGCGGATCTGCCGACGCCGGCCGCAAAATCGGCATCGTCGCGAAGGCTTCATCGTAGCGCCGCCAGATCGCCTCCCTACGGTGCCAGTTCTGATTAACGCGTGCCAGCTGGTGCAGCCCGATCGCCGCCTGCACGTCCGTCATGTTGTACTTGAAGCCGCATTCCAGCACTTGGTAGTGCCTGTAGCCCTTGTCACCAAAGCGATGCCATGCGTCCTTGCTCATGCCATGCAAAGCAAGCACGCGCGCTCGCGCGACCTGCTCTTCATTCCGACCGAGAATCATGCCTCCTTCACCCGTAACGACGTTCTTGGTCACATAGAAACTGAAGCAACCGAAGTCCCCGAACGTACCCAATGGCCGCCCTCGATACTCGGCTTCGACTGCGTGTGCGCAATCCTCAATGACCACCAAATCATGCCGAGCCGCTATCGCCATGATCTGATCCATGTCGCATGGCCGGCCGGCAAAATGCACCGGGAGTATCGCGCGCGTGCGTGACGTAATGGCGGCTTCGACCGCTGCGGGATCAATGTTTTGCGTAACAGGATCTACATCGGCCAGCACTGGCACCAAGCCGGCATGGATGATCGCATTGACGGTTGCGCAAAAGGTCAGCGGCGTGGTGATCACTTCCGAGCCCGACTCGAGCCCAGCCGCAAGCATGCTTACATGCAGCGCAGCCGTACAAGAATTGACTGCCGCGACCTGCGAGGGCCTCACTCCACGAAAATCCGCAAAATCCCGTTCAAATTGCGCGACACGCGGACCTGTCCCCAACCATCCGGACCGCAGGCAGGCCTCTACTTCGGCAATCTCCGCCTCGCCGATCTGGGGAGCGCCAAAAGTAAGAAAAGGGACCTCAGTTTCCAAAGTCAGTTCCAGATAAGGGTGCAAAGTGGGACATTGCGGCAGGTCGCCGGATCTAGTTGATGGAATCAATGTTGCCCTTGAGGAATCACACATGAAACCAACGATTCGACCATATCCTCGAGCGAGCTGCCTCCTGCCTGCAGGTGCAATTCCGGCTTGGTTGGCACTTCGTAAGAAGAATCAATTCCCGTGAAATTACGGATTTCGCCGGCACGTGCTTTCCGATACAAGCCTTTCGGGTCTCTACGCTCACACTCATCCAGCGGCGTATCTACGAATATTTCCACAAACTCACCCTCCTCAAACAAGCTGCGCGCAAATTCACGCTCGCTTTGGAACGGCGAGATGATGCATACCAAGACAATCAACCCGGCATCGACCATCAGATGCGCCACTTCGGCCACGCGTCGCACGTTTTCGACGCGCGCCTCTGGTGTAAAGCCTAGATCGCGGTTGAGACCATGTCGCAAATTGTCGCCATCGAGCAGATAGGTGTGATATCCCAGAGCGCACAAACGGCGCTCCAAGAGATTGGCAATCGTCGATTTGCCAGCACCGGAAAGCCCGGTGAACCAAAGGCACTTAGGCTGCTGGCCCTTACCCTGCGCTCGCGCCTGCTTGTCTACGTCCAGATGTTGCCAATGCACGTTGGTGGCGCGGCGTAGCGCGAAATCCAACATGCCGCAGGCAACGGTTGCGTGGGTCTGCCGGTCGATCAGGATGAAACCGCCCAGTGCATGGTTTTCTGCATAGGGCTCGAATGCAATGGGATGATCGAGATCAATATTGCAACAGCCGACTTCGTTCAATTGCAGGCGGTGAGCAGCTAGCTTGGCCTGCGTGTTTACATCCACCTTGTGCTTGATTGAAGTGATGCGGGCATTGACGGTCCTGGCGCCAATCTTCAACCAATAGCCACGATTAGGTAATAAGGGGGTATCCCCCATCCACAACAAATGCGCTGCAAACTGATCGGACTCCAGCGCCGGCTGACTTGCATCGGCAATGACGTCCCCCCGACTGACGTCGACCTCACAATCGAGAGTGAGCGTGATGGCCTGCCCAACCCCGGCATCTTCAAGATCGCCGTCGGCCGTTACTATCCTGGCAATATGAGCGCGCTGCGCGCCCGGCTGCACGACAATCGGCGCGCCAACTTTGACGTGCCCACTGCAGATCGTGCCGGCATAGCCACGAAAGCTTTGATCCGGACGATTGACCCACTGCACAGGCATTCGGAAGCCTGACGACTGGACTGGCTCGACCTCAATGGTTTCGAGCATATCCAGCAAGCTTGGGCCTTCATACCAGGCCATGTGGCTGGAAGACTTGCCAACATTGTCTCCCTCGAGCGCGCAGACCGGTAAGGCCTGCACCACGGCAAGGCCAAAGCCTGAGCACAGCTCAGCATAGGCACTTCGGATCGCCTCGTAGGTTTCTTGCTGGTAACCGACCAGGTCCATCTTGTTGACCGCCAGGATGATCTTGCGAATTCCCAGCAACGCACAAATGTACGTGTGCCGCCTGGTCTGGGTCAGCAGGCCTTTCCGAGCGTCGACCAGCACGATGGCCACGTCGGCCTGTGATGCGCCTGTCGCCATGTTGCGCGTGTACTGCTCGTGGCCCGGGCAATCGGCAACGATAAAACTGCGCCGCGAGCTATGAAAGTAGCGATAGGCAACGTCGATCGTAATACCCTGCTGCCGCTCGGCATCCAAGCCATCAGTAAGCAACGAAAAATCCAGTACGCTGCCTTCAGGATGCAGCCGACGACTATCCCGCTGCAGCGCCTCGATTTGATCGTCCGGAAGCATGCCTGCGTCGAAAAGCAGCCGACCCAACAGCGTACTTTTGCCGTCATCGACGCTGCCACAGGTAATAAAACGCAGCAGGCTACGGAAGGAGGCTTCTCGAGTCATCAAAAATACCCTTCCTGCTTCTTCCGTTCCATCGATGCCGACGAATCGTGATCGATAAGCCGCCCCTGACGCTCCGAAGAGCGTGATGCCGCCATCTCGGCGATGATCTCATCCAGCGTGCCCGCGGTGGATTCGATGGCACCCGTCAGTGGATAACAGCCAAGGGTGCGGAAACGCACCATGCGGTGTTCGATCTTTTCATTTTCCCGGAGGATAAAGCGATCATCATCCACCATGATCCAGGCGCCATCACGCCATACCACCGGACGCTCTTTCGCAAAATATAGCGGTACCACGGGAATGCCTTCACGCCGAATGTAATGCCATACATCCATCTCCGTCCAATTGGACAAGGGAAAAACGCGCACACTCTCCCCCTTGTGAATGTACGTGTTGTAGAGATTCCATAATTCCGGGCGCTGATGTTTGGGATCCCAACGATGCTGTTCGTTGCGAAAAGAAAAGATGCGCTCCTTGGCCCTGGATTTTTCCTCATCTCGGCGGGCGCCACCGATCGCGGCGTTGAATTTGTATTTATCTAATGCCTGCTTAAGCGCCACAGTTTTCATTACATCGGTATGCACTGCCGCACCATGCACTAACGGTGATATGCCCTGGTTGACGCCCTCCTCATTGATATGAACCAGCAACTGGACATCTCCTGCGGCAGCCACCTGATCGCGGAACACAATCATCTCCCGAAACTTCCACGTAGTATCCACGTGCAACAGGGGGATCGATGGACGCGCCGGGTAGAATGCCTTGCGCAACAGATGGAGCAGGGCCGAAGAATCCTTGCCTATGGAATAAAGCATCACTGGTTTTTGGAAGCTGGCCGCCACTTCACGCAGGATATGGATGCTTTCGGCCTCAAGGCCGTCAAGGTCTCCGGGATGCGGGCTCATTGGTCGACCGGGCGGTAAGTGATGACCAATTTTGCCATAGCGAAATCGGCCAGTGTGTATGCGCTGAGGCGACCATTTACCGACAAGTTCAAGCCGTCGCGAACCGAGGGCCAAACAGGCAAGCCAACGAGTGATATGAGCTTCCCGTTACGACAGAAGTTGGGCCTGTATGACCTATCTCGCTCCGATCGCTCTTCTCATACCCGTCAGTTTTCGATTATGCTGCGAAATGACTTTGCCTTACGCGCTCCATGAGCCTGGGGCTCCCCGGCGGGAGTCCTCGTGGCAGTGGAAGTCGCTATGCTCCAGCCCAAACACACTTGAAGGCTACACAGCCGTCAGTAGAGATCTTCTTTAGATGATCAGACTTATTGCAAAACTGACGCGACTAGGCCGCAGACTCACGTTTAATTTATTGCCGGCCTCGCTCATTTCATTCTTGATCGTCGGTTCGCTCGGAATAGTAGTTCACTTAACCGTACTCAAAAGTACCCTGGCCTTGATCACGCATCAGTTCAAGTACGCGAACCTTACCGCATTGGTTTTTGCGGCTACATTTAATTACGTACTGAACAACGCATCGACGTTCAGCCACAATGGCTTGAGCGGACGACACGCCGTACTGGGTTACTTCATCTATATGGGCGTCACATCCTTAGGAATGGTGGTCAGCCTATATATTTCGACCCATGTCTATAGCTATGGGATTGGCCCCATACCCGCCGCCCTCTGCGGAATCGTCGCCGGATCGATGTGGAACTATTTAATGTCATACACTTTTGTTTGGAAGTTGCTTTTCAGAGGCAGCAACCGAGCAGCCAATACAACCATTTCTAAATAAAACTATGACCAAAACACTCGTTTTCTTCGCCACCTATAATGAGGCAGGAAATATCAAGCCGTTAATCTCTTCCCTGGAAAAGGCGGCGCCCGAGGCAGATATTCTGGTCGTCGACGACAACAGTAGCGACGGCACAGCTGACATCATCCTTGAAATGAATCGCCCCAACGTAGCTCTGCTACAGCGAAAGGGGAAGCTGGGTCTTGGGACCGCCCATCTGTTGGCGCTTTCCTATGCGCAGAAACACGAGTACGACGTCGTCGTTACGATGGACGGCGACTTATCACATGACCCCACGCACATTCCTGCTCTACTTGACCAACTAGGTTCCGGAGCAGATCTTGTTATTGGTTCGCGCTATATGCCGGGGGGCGGCTGCGACTACAATGGCTACCGCCTTTATGTTAGCCAGCTAGCCAACCTTGCCGCGCGGCTGTTGCTTGGCCTAAAGCTGCACGAATTCACAACGTCATACCGAGCGTTTCGAGTCAGTGAACTCAAGCGCCTCAACTTCGCCGCACTGTTGGTGGGAGGATATTCTTTCTTCCTTACAACAGTAGCCGAAGCGGCAGTGCGAGGCCTCGACATACGGGAAGCTCCCATTCAATTTCGTGAAAGAGGATACGGAACATCCAAGCTTCCGTCCATGGAAATCTTCCGCGGAATGGCCAATCTTTTGCGAATTGCAGGACAGAAGGCTACTGGCCAACTTGCACGCTTGCCTATCGCAAAATTGTCCGGGTGCCCCAACTGTGGAAACACTTTCAGCCTTATCGCAAGCGAAGGTGTTGGCACCTGCGTCCAATGCGGCTTCCGCTCGAAGTAATGAGCATCAACACTAAGCCCTCTTTACAGCCTATAAACCCAGCGCCGGAATCCGTCAAATTTTTGATTGCTCTCGCGATCCTCGCAGCCACCGCATTTCCATTATCAACGCTATTGTGCGGCATGCAGGACGGTGACGGCGTACTTACAGCGCTCATTTCCACGCAGAAGTTGACATGGTATTTCTGGGGCCAGGATCGCCTTCTAAACATTATTCCGGCGCTTGCCCATCCAATTTCTGATGTCTTATGGAATTTGCGATTCCAGCTATTTTTGCGGAGTTTTTTTGCGTTTCTCGCCCCCGTGGGGTTTCTATATTTTATAATCCCCTCTGCAAGAATCCTGACTTTTGTTACCGTACTGACAAATTGCGTACTTGCGCTAGCGTTAAGCCACGAAGCGCTATTCAATCTGTACATTCAGCACAACCCTTTCGGGACGTCGCTGGTATTGCTAGCCGGCGCTTATGCCGTACTGGTGCGCTGTACGCGCAATGACGGTTGGCGATGGGCCTCAGCAGGAACACTCTTGTTCCTGGCATACACGACCAATTTTGCTTTGTTTGCAATCAGTCTTCCGTTCCTGGCGTGCGTACTGTGCTTCACTGATGAGGATCGCAAGGGCCTTTCCGTCTTCATCGTCATGAACATTCTTGCGGTTATACTTGCCTACGAGCATGCGAAACACTTCGGCGAGGCAAATACTCGACTAGACGTCTCCCCTTCACTACAAGCGGTTCGAGATGGGTACCGCGCAGTGAAAGCACAGATCAGCTGGACTTGGATTACCGCCTTTGTCGTCATCTCTGTCGCCTCAAGTTTTGTAACACGCCCCCGAAACCGATGGGTCAGCATGCTGCTTATCGCGGGATGTTTAGCGCTTATCGGCATCCTGTCCTGTACATCGTGGGCTCAGATAAACGCTTACAATATTCGCTACTACCTTATTTTTTTGATCGGAATCGTTGCCGGTAGCGGATATTTATTGGTCACCAGCACACACAAATTTTCCTCTTTTATAGAGAAATATCATGCGGGACTAGCATGGGCGCTACTTCTGATCACGTTCACCGTTGGCCTGCATGGCCTGTCTTCAACGCCAGGCGCACTGCTTGCACAGCCGTGGCGCCAGTCGTCCGAAACAATCGCAAAAATCGCCGAACAGGAAAATATCCAATTCGTCGTCGGGGGATTCTGGGATGTCTGGCCGGTAGTTTTTGACACTAATGCAAGGTTACAAGCAGACGATAAGGCGCCCGCCGTATATGGAGGTGCCTATCGTGGTCACGTTCTTCGCGACACCCTATGGAAGATATCGCAGTCACGAGGCAGCCTCAGAACGCTGTGCTTACTTGATAGCACTGAAGCCTGTGTGGAAGCCGCTTCAAATGGACTGAAGGCCTACATGCTGGCCATCCCTCGCACCGAACGTGCGTTGGACTTAAAAGGGAGACCGTTAATGCTCCTTGAGCTGCGCTTTGCCGATCAAGCCAATCCACTGCCTCCTGTGGCGAAATGGGGGCAACCCCCACTTGAAAAACAGCTCGTGCACGTTGAACTGCGGGCAGGTCCAATTCGCTTCGAGCCAGATAACGGCAAGGTCATCGTGCCGTTTACGCTACGCAACAACGGAACCGCTCGTCTAACGCCCTACGGAGACCACGCCATAAATTTGGGAGCAAGACTAACGGACGAAGCAGGCAAGGTGGCCAATCCCAACTATGCTCGGGCGGCCCTTCCAGTTTCTGAACCAGGGCAAGAGGTAGAGGTCAAATTCGAAATTTCAGGTGACCAACTCGATGGACATGGACTTTCCGTTCTCCCTGTGCAAGAGGGTGTTGCTTGGTTTGATCAATTCGGTGTTTCTCCTGTCGTCGAGGGCCCGTTCCATCGCTGCGCCAAAAATGGAAAACCCTGGATGTGCGAAGCCTCTCATGAACTCGACGCCAAATAGTCGCCACTCCTTTTGTCGACTCCTCGCAATTCAGTTACGAACTAAATCAGAGTGTCTGGTACGCCCCAGCTTTCGTAGACGGTTGGGCTCGTTTTGAGTTAGCCGCCTCAAACATCATTGACGCAAGGCCACCCAGATGTCCATGCCGGCGTTGCCGGTTCTAGAAAACCTCGATATAGTCGAACACATCACTGCGCGCTTCCTCACGGCTGCTGTAAACACGGCCACGCACACGCTCCTTCTTTAAGCTGCTGAAGAACGACTCGGCCACCGAGTTGTCCCAGCAGTTGCCGCGTCGACTCATGCTGACCTGCAATCCGTCGCTGCCGTATTGCACGCCCTGGTCGGAGTGAATGACGACCTCCTCCGTGGGGCGTCGCCGCCGCTTCAACCATGCGTAGTGACCGCTGCGCTCGACTTTAAGAACACGGCACATCGTGGCGACACGAAACTGCTGACTATGGGCCTGCATGAAGGCGTACTTCGCCTTTACCCCGACGTCCCCCCGCCTTGAGTAGCGGGATGCTTTGGAGCCCGTTGTCACTTTGACCCACCCCCGTTTTCTAGGCCAACAGTCGGTAGAGAATCCGACCTGTTTGACCCACCCCCGTTTTCTAGGCCAACAGTCGGTAGAGAATCCGACCTGTTACGGCGCCTGTGAATTCGCTTGGGACCCGTAATCTCGGGCAAATTCAGCAGGTGTTTTCCATGCCAGTGCAGAGT